>OLYN01000230.1_pt1 | contig 34899 bp, 27 predicted proteins | sample 1674231 | NCBI WGS metagenome assembly OLYN01 (sample SAMEA103958153, study PRJEB25191) | human gut metagenome
AGCTATGTATAAAAATTCTTGTAGAATTTGACTCTGCGATTTAATCAGCGTTTCCTTAGGCACAGCATAAAATCAAACAGCAATTTCCTCGGCATTCTCCTAAATCTGTGAGGCATAGAATTATTTTTCTTTGTCATTTTCCTGTAGTCCCCTTAAACTGGTAAAAAACACGAAATCGAAAATTTTCAAAATACCATATTGACATTTTTCGAATAACCAGCTATAATACATTCAGAAAGTTAAATATGCTTCGTGAGGGTTCGATACGAATCCTGTACGAGAGAGTATTTCTTATAAGGAGGAATCCCCAATGTCTCTCAACGGTAAAAAAATTAGCGAATTCAAACTGAATGCATTCCAGCAGAACGATTTCATCGAAGTCACCGATAAGGATCTTCTCGGCAAGTGGAGCGTGCTCTTCTTCTATCCGGCGGACTTCACCTTTGTGTGCCCGACCGAGCTTGAAGACTTGCAGGGCAAGTATGCTGATTTCCAGAGAATCGGATGTGAAATTTATTCTGTTTCCTGCGATACCCACTTTGTTCACAAAGCATGGCATGAATCGTCTCAGGCAGTCGGCAAGGTCGAGTATCCGATGATCGGCGACCCGACCGGTAAACTGTCTAAGGAGCTTGATATCTACATCGAAGACTCTGGCCTCACAGAAAGAGGTACCTTTGTCATCAATCCGAAGGGCGAAGTCGTACTGTACGAAGTGAGCGCAGGCAACATCGGCCGCAATGCGGACGAGCTGCTTCGCAAGGTGGAAGCCGCTCAGTTCGTATATGAGCATGGCGATGAAGTCTGCCCGGCTAAATGGCAGCCAGGTGCAAAAACACTGAAACCGTCCTTTGATCTGGTTGGGAAATTATAAAAAGGAGCGGCATCATGGAAAAACGATATGATGCCATTATAGTAGGCGGAGGACCGGCAGGGCTCTCCGCCGCTATTTATATGGCACGAGCACGTTTTCATGTCCTTGTCATCGAAAAAGAGAAGATGGGCGGACAGATCACGATCACATCTGAAGTAGTGAATTACCCTGGCGTTTATAAGACAGACGGTGAGGCACTGACCCGAGAAATGGTGCGTCAGGCTGAAGCCTTCGGTGCAGAATTTTTGACGGCAGAAGTAAAGAGCCTGTCGCTTACTGCAGATACAAAGGTGGTACATACCGATCGAGGAGATTTTGAGGCGATGGGTATCATCTATGCAGCCGGTGCGCATCCCCGTCTTGCCGGATTTTCCGGCGAAAAAGAATTCCGTGGGCATGGTGTGGCTTATTGTGCGACATGTGATGGGGAGTTCTTCACCGGAAAGGACATCTTTGTTGTTGGCGGTGGGTATGCAGCCGTGGAGGAAGCCCTTTTCCTCACTAAGTACGGGCGCAAAGTCCATGTCCTTGTTCGCGGAGATGACTTCTCGATCTCGTCTGCAGCTGTCGATGAGCTGAAAGAGCATCCTGATGTCACGATTTCCTATCATACTGAGGTGGTGCGGATCGAGGGTGACAGCGCTGTCCGCCGCCTCGTTCTGAGAGATCGGAAGAGCGGGGAAGAGAGTCTTGTAGAAGCCAAAGATGGTGACTATTTCGGTGTCTTTGTCTTCGTCGGATACGCGCCGGAGAGTGGACTTCTGAAAGGTCAGATCGAGCTGGATCCTGCAGGCTACGTGGTGACAGATCGTGAGCAGCAGACGAATCTGCCCGGCGTATATGCAGCGGGCGATATCTGTGTGAAGCAGCTCCGTCAGGTTGTGACGGCTGTCAGCGATGGTGCGGTCGCTGCTACTTCGCTGGAACGGTATCTGGGGAATCTGTATCGACGTCTCGGCCTTCGTCGTACCTATGCGCGAAAGAAAGTCGTCAAAGAGGAAAAGACGGCTCCCAAAGCTGTGGCAGGAGCTTTTCTTGATGATGCGATGCGTGAAGCTTTATCGCCGGTCCTTGCTCGTTTTGAGAAGCCTCTCCTCCTCAGAGTATCGAGTGACGGCACTCCGCTTGCAGACGAAGCAGAAAGTCTGGTACGGGAACTTGCCAGCCTTTCAGATGCACTGTCCTATGAAGTGGTGAGAGAGGGGAATCCGGATGTTACCATTTCTATCTGCAGCGCGGAAGGAAAGGATCTGGGACTCCGTTTTCACGGTGTTCCAGGCGGGCATGAATTTAATTCCTTTATTCTGGCGCTCTACAATGCAGCAGGTCCCGGGCAGGATGTGGGAGAAACCCTGCAGCAGCGCATAGAAGTGATTTCTCGCGATATTCACATAGATATTGCGGTCTCTCTCTCTTGTACCATGTGTCCTGATCTCGTTGCCGCTGCCGAACGGATCGCCGCGGATAATGACCATGTCTCTGTCGATGTGTATGACCTCGCGCACTATCCGGACATGCAGAAGAAATACAACATTATGAGCGTCCCCTGTCTGATCATGGATGGAAAGACGTATTTTGGGAAAAAGAGCCTTGAGGAGCTCCTGCAGATTATAAGATAAAAGAAGGAAACATTGCTTAAAGAGATGCGGCAAAATGCACAAGCATTTTGCCGCATCCTTTTTACGTTGCCCTTATAGCTGGTTAGAAGATGTATTTAGAAAAAGAACGCGTCGTTTTAATCGCAGGATCGGACTTCATTTGAATTTCTTTAAAAGCATAAAAAACAAACAATGTCAAGTATTATCTATTATCAACTAACAACTGTTGGTTTGAATCACGGAAATCAACCCTCTTCACAAACGAAAATCTATTTGACGCTACCCACGGCAGGCTCTATAATAGAAAGAACTGTTTTATCAAAAATGTCGACAGTAACGAAAAATTTGGAAGGTGAAACTATGCACGAAAAGTACGTACCTCAGCAGATCGAAAAGAAATGGCAGAAAATCTGGGAGGACACCAAAGCATTTGAAACTCATTCTGACCCGAGCAGAAAGAAATACTATGTACTGGAAATGTTCCCGTATCCGTCTGGCAATCTCCATATGGGACATGTCAGAAACTACTCCATCGGTGACGTTGTCGCTCGTTTCAAGACGATGCAGGGATTCAATGTCATTCATCCGATGGGCTTTGATGCCTTCGGTATGCCGGCTGAAAATGCGGCTATCAAGCACGGCATTCCACCGGCGGAATGGACCTATTCCAATATCGACAACATGACTCGTCAGCAGAAAGAACTCGGTCTTTCCTATGACTGGGACAGAAAAGTCCTGACCTGCCGTGAAGATTACTACAAGCACACACAGAAGCTCTTCGAGATTTTCTACAAGAGAGGTCTCGCTTATAAGAAGGAAGCAAAGGTCAACTGGTGCGAAAGCTGCCACACCGTCCTTGCAAATGAACAGGTCGAAGAAGGACGCTGCTGGCGCTGCAAGAATGAAGTCGTCAAGAAAGATCTCTCTCAGTGGTTCTTGAAGATCACCGACTATGCAGACCGCCTCCTTGCGGATCTCGACCATATGCCCGGTTGGCCGGAACGCGTCAAGACCATGCAGAGAAACTGGATCGGTCGATCCACCGGTACCCAGTTCTCCTTCAAAGTCGAAGGCATGGATGATCAGATTCCGGTTTATACCACCCGTGTCGACACCGTTTATGGCGTCACCTACATGGTCCTTGCTCCGGAACACCCGCTCGTCGAAAAACTCATCGCGAATAACCCGGAAAAGGCAAAACTCGAAGCATTCATCGAAAAGATGAGAAATGAAAACGACATCGTCCGTACCGCGGAAGATGCACCGAAGCTCGGCATGTTTACCGGCAGTTATGCGATCCATCCGCTGACCGGCGAACGCGTGCCGATCTGGATCGCGAACTACGTCCTCTACGAATACGGCACCGGTGCCGTCATGGCTGTACCGACCCACGACCAGCGCGACTGGGATTTCGCTAAGAAATACAGTCTCCCGATGAAACTCGTCGTCCAGAATAAAGCCGGCTCCCTTTCTCTTGCCGAGATGGATAAAGCCTATGACGCTGACGGCGTCCTTGTGAACTCTGCGGAATTTGATGGTCTGAAATCCGGAGAAGCCCGTGAAGCCATCACCAAGAAATTCGAAGATATGGGCATCGGCGAAGGCAAAGTGAACTACCGTCTGCGTGACTGGTTGATTTCTCGCCAGCGCTATTGGGGCTGCCCGATCCCGATCATTCATTGCCCGCATTGCGGCAATGTCCTTGTCCCGGAAAAAGATCTCCCGGTCAAACTGCCGGAAGACGTCAACTTCGTCGCTGGCGCGACCTCTCCGCTTGAAACCAGTGAAGCCTTCCTTCACTGCAAATGTCCACAGTGCGGCGCGGATGCTACGAGAGAAACCGACACGATGGATACCTTCATCGATTCTTCCTGGTACTTCCTGCGTTACTGCGATCCGCACAATACCGAAGAACCATTCGCAAAGGATAAGGCAAACTACTGGATGCCCGTCGACCAGTACATCGGCGGCATCGAACATGCCATCCTTCACCTGCTGTATTCCCGCTTCTTCATGAAAGTCCTTCAGGATGAAGGCATGGTCGACTATCCGGAACCATTCACGAACCTGCTCTGTCAGGGCATGGTCCTGAAAGATGGCGGCAAGATGAGTAAGTCCGTCGGTAACGTCGTTTCCCCGGAAGAAATTGTCGGGAAATACGGCGCTGACACGGCCCGCCTCTTCATCCTCTTTGCCGCTCCGCCGGAAAAAGACCTCGAATGGTCCGATCAGGGCGTCGAAGGTTCTTACCGTTTCCTGAAACGCGTCTGGAACATCGTCGGTAAGTACGAAGACATCCAGACTGAAGAAAAAGGCAAACTCTCCTCTGATGAATTCGCTCTCAGAAGAAAACTGCACCAGACCATCAAGAAAGTCACCGAAGATCTGGATGGGAAATTTGCTTTCAATACTGCGATTTCGGCCATCATGGAACTCGTAAACGATATGTACCGCTTCATCGAAGCCCATGATACCATCGAAGCGAGCCTTTCCGGCGAGCTCGTCAGAAACCTCCTCATCCTCCTCGCGCCATTCGTTCCGCATATGACCGAAGAACTCTGGCAGAGTGCAGGACAGAAGGAAGAAAGCATCCATTTGGCTGCTTGGCCGGCTTGCGATGAATCTGCCCTCGTCGTCGATGAGGTCGAACTCGCTGTCCAGGTCAACGGTAAGGTCCGCGCGACAATCTCCGTCCCGGTTGCTATGGCGCGCGAAGAAATCGGAGAAAAAGCCCAGGCTCTTCCGGAAATCCAGAAATTCACCGAAGGCAAGACCATCGTGAAAGTCATCGTCGTACCGAAGAGAATCGTCAATATCGTTGTTAAATAATAAGCAAGCGAAAAGAGAAGCCGCGAGGCTTCTCTTTTTTGTTGAAACACGTAGTCCTGCGGAGAAGGGCGCTAAAGACGCACCGTTATCCTGAGCGGACGGAAAGGACGTCCGTGAGATGGCCGCTGTCAGAACAAGTGGGGACTGTGCCAACAGATCAATGCGAAAAATGGACAGTGGATAATCCGTCTTCCCGTATCGTCATTCTGGATTGTTTGGATTTCCTATATACTTATGTTATAATGCGGTTATAGTTCCAAAGGAGGCGGTCATGATGAAAAAGAAATCTATTCTTGCTATCGGGCTCACCGCTGCCCTGCTTTTCGGCCTTACCGGAGAAGCAGAGGCATTCGGCTGGGGAGACATCGCGGGCAAAGCAACGGATAAAGCCATCGGAAGCGTTCTTGGTTCTTCTGCTAAAAAGAAACCGGTGAAACAGTCCCAGCCAAAGAGCGAGAAACAGAAGAAAAGCGAACGCGAAGCGGAAAAGTATGGCGTGAAACGGATAGAAAGTCCGGATGGCACGAATCCCACCGCCTTTGCAGGCACGGTCGATCCATGGCCGCCGGATGAACTCTCCGCACGCCCGGACTGGTTCGACAACCGCACGCAGCCTTGGATAATGACGAATGCACGCCTCGTCGCAGAGTATGAAAGTATGATCCAATGGCTTGCTTACGCGAAACAAAATGGCCTTGGTACCATCGAGCCGGACGAAATCCGCTACACCGAGCTGATGGACGAAATTCATGTCCGCGTGAGAGCGATCGAAAGGTACTGTGATGCGGCAGAATATGGAGATTATCAGTCGATGCAGTCGAGAGCCTCCATGGGAGACTACCAGCGTGCAGTAGCCAGCAACATCGATCCGCTTAGTGGCTGTGATCTGGATCTCAGTATCCCCGCAAATACACTTCCCGGCTATCATCCCGAGCGAAATTAAGGAAACACGGACTCAATCGTAGAATGTTCAGATTTTTTATTTTATGAAAAGAAAACCGTGTAAAATCCTGAATTTCCACGATGGTATTTCTCGGAGAGGGAAATCTTCCCGGGAGCCTAAAGCTTTCTCCGCACTCCTTCGTGCACAGACCTATAGGAAAGGAGCGCAGAGAGGACAGACGGCGGATCCGATTTCCATTCTCTCGCTCGAAAGCGTGCTAGCCGCCGGAGAGCGTAAGAAATACAAATCACAGAAAGACGCAGCAGGTCAAAAGATCTCATGCAGGATTCGCCTCGCGGGCAAACCCTAGAGCGAAGTTTAGCCGTACTTGTACGACATGAACCGTGAAATGCGCTGGTGCCAGATTGCAGGGAATGCCTCCATGGATACTTATAAAACTCTGCTGCGCTTTTGTGATGGAAGTGACCCTTTTTCGAAAAGAGGGTCACTTTTTTCTCGTATTGTCGATGACAGGGATACGATGATTCCACACAGAACCTGGATGCCCTTCCTCGTCTTTTTTACATGTGCGACTTTTTCTTGCTTTTTCTCTCATTTATTGCTAAAATAACATATGTCGATATTGCGGGCCTATAGCTCAGTTGGTTAGAGCAGGCGGCTCATAACCGCCCCGTCCCAGGTTCGAGTCCTGGTGGGCCCACCACAATGAACGTATCCGTGCTGATTTCAGTGATTTGGATACGTTTTTTTGATAGAGAAAAGGAATGGCTGCAGGATAGTCCTGCATGGAAAGTCATTGCTGAAAGGATCCATCTATGAAACTGACGAATCGTCTACAGGCGGCAGCCGATCTGGTGCCTGTCTGTGAGAGTATGGCCGATATTGGTACAGACCATGGCTATCTTCCTATTTACCTTGTGCAAGAGGGGCGCGCCAGGCGGGCGATCGCCTGTGATGTGAATGACGGTCCGCTCACACGCGCCAGGGAGGACGTGAATTCTTCCGGGCTTTCACGTCAGATCGGCTTACGACTTGGCGGAGGACTTGCGCCGCTTGGTAAAGGAGAGGTGGACGGTGTCACCATCTGCGGGATGGGCGGCCTTTTAATGCGGGATATTCTTGTAGAGAATGAGGAAAAGGCGCAGGCGCTCTCATGGTTGGTGCTGCAGCCGCAGGGGCATGTGGCGGAACTCCGGCAGTTTCTTGGCAGGCATCATTTCCGCATTGAAAAAGAGGTGCTTTCACTGGATGGCGGGCAGCTGTATGAATTGATGCTCGTTCGTCCCGGCGAGATGAAGGAGCTTTCGATGCTGCAGGCAGAAATCGGTGCGACGGCGGCATATCGGAAGGATCCTCTTTTCAAGACGCATATCGAGCGGCTCATCCGGAGACGGCGCTTTGTGATCGAAGGGGCAAAGAATTCGAAGAGTGAGCGGCATCGCCTGTCCAGAGAAAAAGCACTGGAAGAAGTAAGCATATTGGAGGAACTCTTATGAAAGTCACAGGAAATGATTTGATCGGATGGATGGAGTCGTGGGCACCGAGAAGTCTTGCAGAGTCATGGGATCACCCGGGGCTGCAGGTGGGGGATCCTCGCCGCAGGGTCACGAAGGTACTGATTTCCCTCGACCTCACGGAAGAGAATGTGGATCTTGCCGTCCGTGAAGGCGCTGAGATGGTGATTTCCCACCATCCCTTTCTTTTCAAGGCCATCCGTGAGCTTGACCTTCGGACGTATAAGGGGCGCGTGATCGAGAAGCTCGTGAAGCATGATATCCTGTCTTTTGCAGCTCACACGAATCTAGATACAGCCAAAGGCGGCGTGAATGATGCTCTGGCAGCTGCGCTCTCTCTTTCCGATACGGAAGGGCTGGTCTTTGAGCAGGAAACGAAAGAGAGGAAGCTTGCACTTTATGTGAAGCCTATCACCGCGAAGGTGCTCCGACATACGCTTTCAGAACTCTATGGGGATGCCGTAAATCATTTCTATCTTTTGGATGATGAGGATGATGCGACGGATGAGGCGAAGCTCGAATGTAATGTACCCACCGCGCTGCTTGCTTCTGTCCTTGTGAAAGTACAGGAAATCTGTGGAGATGTTCACTATGATGTGTATACGCTGGAAAGCCACGGGTGCAGGGAGTACATGGGGCGCATCGGAAATCTGCCTGCGCCCATGAGCGGAAAAGAGGCGCTTTCCTATATTAAGGAGAGGCTCGACATTCCTGTCCTTCGTTATGCAGGAAATCCTGATACCACCATTTCCCGCGTGGCTATTCTGGGCGGTGCGGGCAGTGAATTTGCTGCGCTTGCAAAAGCGAAGGGAGCAGATCTCTACCTGACGGGCGACCTTAAGTACCATGAAGCGCAGGACGCTTCCCGCCTCGGTCTTCTCATCGCGGATGGCGGCCATTTCTATACCGAGCGCGTCATCGTTCCTGCTTTGGCAAAGCGCCTTCGGACGTATGCCGCAGAGCATGGCTGGGAGATCGAGGTCATCGAAGACAGCAGGGCAGAGGATATTTTCGGGGAAATGTAGAAAAACGGATTCGTGGTTTACCTAAGGGGCGTGCCGCCCCTTGACTCTGAACCAGATTTTATCTTTCTCTTGAAAAAATTCCGTCTCCATGCTATACTGTAGCACGCGAGCAGGAAAGATGATTGCGGGCCGTAAGGCGTGAGGAAAGTCCGAGCTTCGCAGGGCAGGATGCCGGATAACGTCCGGCGGGAGTGATCCTAGGGAAAGTGCCATAGAAAAGGAAACCGCCACGCAAGTGGTAAGGGTGGAAAGGTGCGGTAAGAGCGCACCAGCAGTCGGGAGACCGGCTGGCTTGGTAAACCCCATCCGAAGCAAGACCGAATAGGGAAGGGTTGAGGTTGCCCGCTGACCTTCCGGGTTGCGTCGCTTGAGCAGTCGAGCAATCGGCTGACTAGACAGATAATCATCACCACGCAAGTGGGACAGAACTCGGCTTATTGAATGCTCGCCTTGAAAGAATGACGCTGTGACGTATGTCACGGCGTCTTTTTTGTTTGTCATTCGCGGCGAGGATCTCACGCTTTCGCCACATGTGCCGCGCACTTCTCCGCTTTTCTCATCTGTCTTTCCTGCCGCCTGTGCCCTATCCGCCTCTACGGGGCACCTTCCAGGCAAGGGGGCTGACGATACGAGGTAAATCTGCTATCGAGAGACCTTCGGGCATCGCCTTATATAATACTTGCGGCGAAGCCGCTACCACAACCCTGAACCTTGAACCTAAAAATATTTTCCCATTCCCTTGATTTCCCCTTTTTCTTTTGGTAGAATAAATAACGCATGAGTACACATGTCTGGCGGACTCTGCATCTGTGCTTGCGGGAAAAATTTCATTTCACACATTCCCGAAGTGGCTGCAGGGGAGGAAACGGACAGAGGTTAAAAACAGGAGGTTTTTATTATGGCAGTTGTATCCATGAAACAGTTACTCGAAGCAGGCGTTCACTTTGGTCATCAGACCCGTCGTTGGAATCCGAAAATGGCACGTTTCATTTTCACCGAAAGAAACGGCATCTACATCATCGACCTGCAGAAGACTGTAAAGAAAGTAGAAGAAGCATATGCTTTCCTGCGTGAAGTCGCAGCTACCGGCGCTCCGATCCTTTTCGTCGGCACCAAGAAACAGGCGCAGAATTCCGTGAAGGAAGAAGCTACCCGTTGCAATCAGTTCTATGTCAATGAACGTTGGCTGGGCGGCATGCTCACCAATTTCCGTACCATTCAGACCCGTATCGCTCGTCTGAAAGAACTGGAAAAAATGTTTGAAGAAGGCACCACTGACCAGTATCCGAAGAAGGAAGTCATCCTGATGAAACGCGAACTGGAAAAACTGGAAAAGAACCTGGGCGGCATCAAAGACATGAAGAAGATCCCGGGCGCACTCTTCATCATCGACTCCAAGAAAGAAGAAATCGCTATTGCCGAAGCTCACAAGCTGCACATTCCGGTTATCGCTACCGTTGATACCAACTGCGATCCGGATGTTGTTGATTTCCCGATCCCGGCAAACGATGATGCTATCCGTGCTGTAAGACTGCTTGCTTCCAAGATGGCTGACGCTGTCCTCGAAGGCCGTCAGGGTCAGCAGGAAGCTGAAGCTGCTAAAGAAGCAGAAGCTGAAGAAGCTCCGGCTGAAGAAGCTGCTGAACAGGAATAATGGCTGTATAGGAAATTCGGCCTGCGCTTTGCGCAGGCTGGGGATTTCCTTTTTTTGAGAAATTTTTACAAACACCTTACTGTTTTATGATGGAGGTCATAAAGATGGCAATTACCGCTAGCATGGTCAAAGATCTGCGCACAAAGACTGGCGCAGGCATGATGGACTGCAAAAAAGCACTCGTAGAAGCTGAAGGCGATATGGAAAAAGCAGTAGATATTCTCCGTGAAAAGGGACTGTCTCAGGCTGCGAAGAAAGCAAGCCGTGTAGCTGCTGAAGGTGCTGTCGTTTCCGCTATTTCCGCTGATGGCAAAGTCGGCACCATCGTAGAAGTCAACTGCGAAACCGACTTCGTAGGCAGCAATGATGACTTCAGAGCACTGGCTGCTCGTATCGCACAGCAGATCATCGCTGTGAATCCGGCTGACGTAGAAGCTCTGCTTGCTTCTGAAATGGACGGCAAGGCTGTCAAAGATCAGGTCACTGAAGCTGTAGCTAAGATCGGCGAAAACATTTCTGTTCGTCGCTTTGTTCGCTATGAAAGTGCAGAAGGCGCTGTCTACAGCTACATCCACGGCGGCGGCAAGATCGGCGTTCTCGTCGAAATGAAGGGCGCAGACGCTGAACTCGGCAAAGATGTCGCTATGCAGGTCGCTGCAGCAAATCCTTCCTACCTCGACCGTACTCAGGTACCGCAGGCTGAAATCGAACACGAAAAAGAAGTTCTGGCTGTCGAAGCGAGAAATGAAGGCAAACCAGAAAAGATCATCGAAAAGATGGTTCTCGGCCGTATCAACAAGTACTACAAGGAAGTCTGCCTCGTAGATCAGGAATTCATTAAAGATGGCGATCTGACCATTGCGAAACTCCTGAAATCCAAGAATGCAGAAGTTGTTCGCTTCGCTCGTTTCCAGCTCGGCGAAGGCATCGAAAAGAAACAGGACGATCTGGCTGCTGAAGTCGCTAAACAGCTGAATCAGTAATCTATAAAATAGGAATAAGAGAACATCATCTTTGGTGTTCTCTTATTTTATGGTCTTTTTCAGGGATTGGATGGAAGCCTGGAAGTGAGGAAGTCAGATGTCTAAAGTCTAAAGACTGTAGTTTCCAAGGCTCATCTCTCAAAATTCTTATGGCAGCTATTTCTGAAATACTATATAATAATATAGATGTATCACTGATTTTTACGGGGGTGTACAATGGCAACAGAAAACAAGAAGTATAAGAGAGTCATGCTGAAATTGTCTGGTGAAGCGATGGCCAGCGACAAAGGATTTGGTATCGATCCGGAGGTCGTATATCGACTGGCTGGCGAGATCAAGGAAGCCAGCGATGCCGGTATCGAGATCGCTGTCGTTGTAGGTGGCGGCAATATCTGGAGAGGTCTCAAGGGCAGCCAGGGCGGAATGGATCGTGCGTCGGCTGACTACATGGGTATGCTCGCGACTGTCATCAATTCCGTCGCTCTGCAGGATGCGCTTGAAAAACTTGGCGTCTCCACCCGCGTACAGACAGCCATCGAAATGCAGCAAGTCGCAGAGCCTTACATTCGCCGCCGTGCGATCCGCCATCTTGAGAAGGGCAGAGTCGTGATTTTTGGCGCTGGTACGGGCAATCCTTATTTCACAACGGATACCACGGCAGCTCTGCGCAGTGCAGAAATCGAAGCTGATATCATGCTGATGGCGAAGAAGCAGACCGATGGTGTGTACGATGCAGATCCAAAGTTCCATCCCGATGCAAAAATGTTCACTCATCTCACCTATAGTGAAGTGCTGCAGAAAGAGCTGGCTGTCATGGACAATACGGCCATTACTCTCTGCATGAATAACGAAATTCCGATCAAAGTATTCAATATCGACGTTCCTGGCAACATTGTCAAGGCCTGCAAGGGAGATACCCTGGGCACATTAATCGAAGGGAAATAATCATGTACGAAGAAGAACTGAAGAAACTGTCTGACAAGATGGATAAATCCATCGTTGCTCTCAAGAATGAATTCACCAGCATCCGTACGGGTCAGGCGAATGCCAGCCTGCTCGATCGCGTATTTGTTGAGTATTACGGCAGCCGTACTCCGATCACTCAGGTCGCTTCTGTGACTGTACCGGAAGCTCGTCTGCTCGTTGTCCAGCCATGGGACAAGGGTCTTCTGAAAGATATCGAAAAAGCCATCCTGCAGTCTGACCTCGGCCTCGTACCGATGAATGATGGCAACCTGATCCGTATGGCCATCCCGCAGCTGACTGAAGACCGCCGCAAGGAACTCGTCAAGGTTGTCAATAAGAAAGCGGAAGAGGGCAAGGTCGCTATCAGAAATATTCGTCGTGATGGCAATGATTTCCTGAAAAAGGAAGCAAAGAATAGCGATGTTTCCAAGGATGTCATCAAAGAAACTGAAGATAAAGTCCAGAAGCTGACGGACAAGAAAATCAAAGAGCTGGAAGCTGCCACCGAAAAGAAAATTAAAGAGATCATGTCTGTATGAGTGAGGATGTTCTTTTTGCAGGACAGCCGTTTACTGAAAAATTGAGACAGTGTGTAGAGAAATCGTATCCGAGTGGTACGATTTCTTTCACTCATGGGCGGGAAGCGCAGCTCGAAGAGGACGCGCTTTACCTTGTCCGAATCGGAGAAAAGGCTGTTGTCATGCCACGAATGAAGTATAGTGAGAGTGTGGAAAAAGTCGTGAGGCGGCGAGAATAATCTTCTTGTCCCTCTCTTTGGAAGGGGCAGACTCGCGTAGCGAGTCGGGGTTGCCCATCATGTTTGTATAGAAGAAATCGCAGCCCAACCTCCGCCTCTTCAAGGCACCTTAAACTATCTAAACTCCATCCTATTTTGATTATGGGAGATTCCATTTATGTCTGATAAAAAATCATTTCCTGAGCATGTGGCCATCATTCTTGATGGGAATGGCCGCTGGGCGAAAGAAAGAGGAAGAGAGAGAACCTATGGTCATCAGGTCGGCGCGGCAAACGTGAAGACCATCGTACGTGCGGCGGGTCATATGGGAGTGAAAGTGCTGACGCTCTATGCATTCTCTACAGAGAACTGGAAGCGTCCGCCCATCGAAGTCCGTTTCCTGATGAAGCTTTTCAAGAGCTACCTGATCAGTCAACTGCGTGAGCTGGTGGAGGATAATGTGCAGGTGCACATTGTAGGCGAACCGTCAGCATTGTCGGATGATCTTCGCAAGGATATCGCTGCCTGCGAAAAAGATACAGCGAAGTGTAACGGCATGATCCTGAATGTGGCTATCAACTATGGCGGACGCATGGAGATCGTGCAGGCGGTGCAGCAGATCGCACGCGAAGTGAAGAGCGGCTCTCTTGATGCGGAATCCATTACGGAAGAAACGATTTCTGCCCATCTCTATCCATCGGATGCCCAGGATGTGGATCTGATGATCCGTACGGGCGGAGAGTCGCGCATTTCGAATTTCCTTCTTTGGCAGATCTCTTATGGGGAGCTGTACTTCACGCCTGTCCTGTGGCCGGACTTCACTGAGGAGGAGCTTTCGAAAGCGATCGACTGGTTTACCGGAAGAGACCGTCGCTTCGGCGGGCTCACGGAGGATAAAAAATGAAAGTGCGTGTGATCACAGCGATTATCGGTATCATCGCTGTCCTTGGGCTGGTATATCTGGGAGGTTGGTTTCTGACGGGAGCCATTTTCCTCGTCTCCTTGCTGGCCCTTCTTGAATATGATAAGATGCTGAAACATTTCGGTGTTCACATCTATCTGAAAGCCACAGCCATTGCTACTGCCGTCATGGTACTGGCATCCGGTTTTTATTCGCTGAAAGCCTTTCTGGCTGCGATTTTTCTTGCCTTTGTACTGCTTCTCTACCTGATTCTGGGCATTAAGAAGGAAAATATGACCGGGCTTATTTATTCTGCTTTCGGTGCCGTCTATTTTGGCGTGGGCTTTGGCAGTCTGGCGGTCCTTCGCGGCAGTCATGAGCTGCTCTCGCCGGTGGCAGTTTCCATGGAGCCAGGGATTTTCCTCATTCTTCTCGCACTCATTTGTACCTGGGCGAGTGATTCTTTCGCTTACCTGATGGGAAAGGCCTGCGGTCGTCATAAGATGGCGCCGCATATCAGCCCGAATAAAACGGTCGAAGGTCTTGTCGGTGGCGCAGTCGGCTGCGTCATTCTCGGTGTCCTTGTTTCCTTCTGTGCGGGTTTTGATCTTTTGGAAGGATGCATCCTTTCCGTCATGGCGGCGATCATGGCGCCCATGGGGGATCTCTTCGAGTCCTATGTAAAGCGCGCCTGTGATATCAAAGACTCCGGAAATATTCTACCGGGGCATGGCGGGATGATGGACCGTTTCGACAGCCTTCTCTTCGTAGCCCCGAGCCTTGTCGCGGTGCTTGCGCTGCTGAGATGAATGAGAAATGAAGATGCGGCATTGCGCCTGGTTATCAATGGGAGACGTAGAGATGGTAAGCCCCACTGGCTTTGATTTCTAATATCTTCCAGTCTCACTTCTGCTCCACAGTCAAACTGTCACTCATATTTCCCCGAAAGGAGTCTTCTATGAAAGAAATCGCTGTATTGGGCAGCACGGGTTCCATTGGAACCCAGACGATGGACGTGATCCGTCTCCATTCGGATCTTTTTCATGCGGCCGTCATTGCTGCGCACAAGAGTATCGATAAATTACAGGAGCAGGCTGCGCTCTTTCATCCGTATGCCATCGTCATCACTGATGAGGATGCGGGGAAAAAATTTCTGGAAACCTATAATGGCGATGCGGATGTGCTGATCGGCGAGGCAGCTCTTTCTGAGGTCGTGAAGCGAGACGATGTCGACCTTGTCCTTGTAGCAGTCGTCGGCATTACAGGACTTCTTCCGACGCTTGAAGCGATTCGCGCGGGGAAGGAGCTGGCTCTTGCAAACAAAGAGACGCTGGTCGCAGGCGGTGCGCTTGTTCTTGAGGAAGCGAAAAAGAATCATACGCTGATCCGTCCGGTGGACAGTGAGCATTCTGCCATCTTCCAGAGTATGATCGGGCAGGATCAGAAAGGCATTCATAAAATCCTTCTCACAGCTTCTGGCGGTCCTTTCCGCGGCAGGACAAGAGAAGAGCTCGCACAGGTGACGGTTGCAGATGCCATGAAGCACCCGACATGGAACATGGGGACGAAAGTGACGCTCGATTCTGCGACCATGTTTAACAAAGGGCTTGAGGTCATAGAGGCGCACTGGCTCTTCGGCGTAGACTATCAGGATATTGAAGTCATTGTCCAGCCGCAGAGCCTGATCCACTCGATGGTCGAGTATGTCGATGGTACCATCATGGCACAGATCGGTTTGCCGGATATGCGGCTTCCGATCCAGTTCGCCCTGACATATCCGGACCGCCTGCCTTCGCCATCGCATGCTTTCGTGGACTGGAATGAAATCGCGCAGATCCTGATCGCTAAGCCCGATATGAAAGTCTTCCGTTCGCTGAAGCTGGCTTACGAAGCAGGAGAAATGGGGGGAGACGGCGGCGTCGCTTTCAACGCATCCAATGAGGAGGCCATCCGCGCCTTTATCGCTGGGAAGATTTCCTTCCTTTCCATTTTCGATGTGGTGGAAGATACGCTCTCGCACTGGAGTGCAGAGCCTGTCGTTTCTTATGACAGTGTACTCTCATCGGATCGTAAGGCTCGCGCGCTGGCAGATGCATTCATTTCGAGGAAATGCCTATGATTTCATCGATACTGGCTCCGATCTTTGTCTTTGCCGTTGTTGTCATCGTCCATGAGGGCGGGCACTTCCTCATGGCGAAGTGGACGGGTATGAAGGTCATCGAGTTTGCTGTCGGTTTCGGCCCTGTGATCGTTTCAAAGAAATGGGGAGAGACGCTCTATTCCCTTCGTCTGATTCCGCTGGGGGGATTTAATAAGATCGCCGGCATGGATGATCAGAATAAGGATGACCCACGCGCTTTCAACCAGCGCCCGACATGGGCAAAGCTGCTTGTCATCGTGGGGGGCGCGCTCTTCAATGTTCTTCTCGCCCTTTTGATCTTCATCTCTGCTTTCAAGATTGAAGGTTATAATACTTTCCCGAATTTACCCAAAGTCGGTACCGTACTTGCGGGGAGTTCGGCAGAGAAGCAGCATCTTTCGCCCGGAGATACCATTCTTTCCATCGAAGGGAAGGCTATGGTGAAATGGACGGATATCGGAGAAGCCCTGAAAGAGAAGGGAAATCGGGTGGTTTCCATGGAAATCGACCACGAGGGTACGATGAGACAGGTGACGATCATCCCCGAGGTGCAGCCCGATGGCCGTGCCATCATGGGGATCACCCCTTATGTGGAACACCACGAAACCACGATGACAGAAGCCATTGCCATGGGGTTGGGACGCGCCGCTGATCTGCTGCATATGATGACGGCGGGGCTTTATGATATGGTAACGGGCACGGGGCGTGCGGAAGTATCCGGTCCGATCGGAATCGCTCGCATGTCAGGGGAGGTGGCATCTTACGGGGTCATGCCGCTCTTCATGTTTATCGCCCTTCTTAGTCTGAATCTGGGACTTCTCAATATACTTCCCGTCCCGCTTCTTGATGGCGGACATTTGATCCTTATTCTTTTGGAGGCCATTCTCGGGCGGCAGCTGCCGGAGAAAGCGCTGATTTATATTCAATCGGTCGGGATCGCCATACTGGGGGCGATTTTCTTCTATGCACTCTTCCATGATATCAGCGCGCTGATGTAGGAAAAGCGGATTCAGAGGGATATGCTCTTATCGTAGGCTTCTCGCACGACTTTCATTCCATTCGGCGCTGATAAGGACAGGACGTTTTTAGGAAGGTAAACCTGACTCTAAACCATATATTCATGTAAACCACTACGAAAAGGAGATTCAAATGGGAAATACCAGACAGGTCGTTGTCGGCGGTGTCAAGATTGGTGGGGGCGCGCCCATTGCGATCCAGTCGATGAGTACGTTCAGTCCGCTCGATACGGACGTCGCTGCCTCGCAGATCCAGGCCCTGCATCAGGCGGGCGCAGATATCATCCGAATCGCCGTGCCGGATAAAAAGGCAGCAGAAGCTTTGGGCACACTCCGAGCGAAAGTGGATGTACCGCTGGTTGCAGACATTCATTTTGACTACCGTCTTGCACTCACGGCGATGGAGCAGGGGATCGATGCTCTTCGCATCAATCCGGGAAATATCGGTAAGCGGGAAAACGTTGTGAAGGTGGTGGATATGGCGAAAGAAAAGCATATCCCCATTCGTATCGGTATCAATGCAGGCTCCCTTCCGGAAGACATCCTTGCAGCACATGGCGGACATCCGACCGCGGAAGGCATGGTGGAGGGCGCACTCTCTCATGTTCGCATCCTCGAAGCAGAAGGATTCTATGATATCGTGATATCTGTGAAGTCCTCAGATGTCCCGATGATGGTAAAGGCGAACCGTCTTCTTTCGGAAAAAGTGGACTATCCGCTGCACCTCGGCGTGACAGAGGCCGGGACGCTCTATCGCGGGACGATCAAGTCAGCCATCGGGATCGGTAGCCTGCTCTTAGACGGCATAGGCGATACCCTTCGTGTATCTTTGACCGATGATCCGATGAAGGAAGTAAAAGCCGCGAAGGAAATCCTGAGCTCCGTGGGCATGCAGCAGTATGGCCCAGTCCTCATTTCCTGTCCGACATGCGGTCGCACACAGGTGAATCTCATCGAGATGGCCAAAGAAGTGGAGGAGAAGATCTCTCACTTTAAGAAACCCATCAAAGTCGCCGTCATGGGATGCGCGGTGAATGGTCCGGGCGAAGCCAGGGAGGCAGATTTCGGCATCGCCGGCGGAAAAGGCAGTGGCCTGGTTTTCCGCAAAGGGAAGATTCTCCGATCCGTCCCGGAAGACCAGCTCATCGATGCCCTGATGGAAGAGATCAGAGCGTATGAAGAAAGGGAATAAAACCATACAAAAAGCAGCGTGCAGGCGCTGCTTTTTGTATGGTGAGATGAGTGACTATGCCCATAGGCATTCATTTTTGTTTTTCACAGGAGCGGTTCATACATTTATGATATAATGTACCTGTGTGTAACAGATTAAAATCTAGCAAGAGTGATGCCTGAAATCTGGGGAAGACGGGTGACTGGGAATTAGCAGCTAGGGATTAGAAAAAACGCCGAGAAATCGTATGGCGATTTCTCGGCGTTTTTATGTGGAAGAGAGGAGAAGGTAAAACTATACCTTTATTCTCTTTCTATCCGGAAGGAGGTAGGGGCGGGAATGACGACATCCCTACTCCCTATGGAAGCACTGATTAAATCGTTGTCAGATTTTACTCTTGGATTTTTATGCATAGCAAGAAATAACCTAAGCTGTTTAAGGAAGGTTATGACGAAGCTATGTATAAAAATTCTTGTAGAATCTGACTCTGCGATTTAACCAGCGTTTCCTTTAGCTCCCACTATTTCCCATATGCCAGCTGGTACAGCTTTTCCAGTGCTTCCGGGGTCTTGATTCCCGGATTCATGAGGAAAAGGTTTGGCTCTAAGAAGTAGACGTGATTCTCCTGTACGGCTTTGAGGTGTGCCCATGCAGGATTGTTTCTCATCGACTCATCGAGAGATTTGTTGATCTCATCCTGTTTGCCCATGGTGACAATGAAGATGACATCTGGATCGTCAGCGGAAAGCTGCTCTAAGGAATAGGGAACAGTCTTGCTGTCGAGCTTCAGGTCCTTGTGGGCGGTGATGACATTATTCATTTTCAGCATATCCACCATGGAAGCGCAGATGGACTTCGGAGTTTCTGCTGTGACAGATTTCCCAGTAGCGCGAAGGACAGCGACTTTCGCCGGGGTCTTTTCAGCGGCCGCTTTATCCATGACTGCTTTGACACCTTTTTCGTAGGCATCAATCACTTCTTTGGCTTTGTCTGTTTTACCATAGAGTTCACCCATGAATTTCAAAAGCGGCACATTATCATGGATGCCGTCGTACTGGATAAGGACGTAGGGGATCTGGCTCGATTTCAGAAGAGACTCGAGCTTGCTGTTTTGCGTCTTTTCTCCGATGACGAGGTCTGGCTTCATGCCGACCAGAGATTCCATATTGATATTCTGCACATGCCCAATGGTGGGGAGGGATTTTGCCTCTTCCGGGATCGGGCTCGTGGTCTCCGGGCGCGCGATGGAGGTGCCTCCGACTGCATAGGCCATATTGATGAGTGGCGCAGACAATGTGACAATGCGCGAAGGAGCGGCCTTCATGCTGATGGTCTGGTCTTTATAGGTGTAAGAGAGGGCGGAGGAGGAAGCAGGCTGACCGCTGCCGCCGCAGGCAGAAAGGGAGAGGCAGAGGGCAGCCGCTGCGATAGATGCAAGAATTTTTTTCATAAGAAGACTCCTTGGAGATAATGGGGAATAGCGAAAACATACTAAAACGCTCTTACGCCGAGATGACGTAAGAGCGTTTTTTTAATGAAGAGACATCATCTCTGCATTAGTATAGCACATTTCATTATTTCTGCAGAGCTTCGATTGCTTCGGTTGCACGATCTACATACAGGCCGCGAACGTTTGCGTTTTCGCCAAGGCCATGGATATAGGTGTCAACGGTGAAGCCTTCTGCTTTCAGGATGCTCTTATGGGAGTCCGGTTCATCACCAGCCATATCATTGTTTGCATGATCGCCAGCAACCATCATGATCGGCATCAGGGTGACATGTTTGTAGCCCTGTGCTTTCAGCTTCGGGATGACATCTTCCAGATTCGGACGGCCTTCGACAGAGTAAACGAAGACATTGTTCATGCCGAGTTCATGCAGACGATCCTGGATGACGCTGTAGTAAGCGTTGCCCGGATGTGGAGTGCCGTGAGCCATGATCAGGGTAGCGTCCTGTTTACCCATCTTCGGGAACTGGGAGGACAGAGCTTTCAGGAAGTCAACGACCTGATCCGGTTCGCCTTCGGTACCCTGGAAGTACATCAGTGGGGTAGCGAGGGAAATCTTCTTAAAATGCGGAACCTGCATCTTGGTGACGATGGAGTCATAGGAATATTCCATACCTGGGATGACATCAAGGGAAACGACAGCGACACGGGTGTAGCCTTCATCCTGCAGTTTCTTGAAAGCTTCTTCCGGAGTCATTTTCTGGATGCCTTCATTGGCTTTCACACGGTCGATAATGATATGGGAAGTGTATGCTTCGAATACCGGTACATCCGGATGAGCTTTCTGGATGGCTGCTTCTACAGCATCGATAGTTTTAGCTCTTGTATCGGTGAAGGTGGTACCGAAGGTCATGACGAGGACAGCATCTTTGTTTGGTGCATTCTTCATAGCCGGGTTTTCTGCAGTCCATACACCGACGGTGGAAGCTTCGCGAAGAGCCGGGGTTACATCCTTGACTTCCGGATTCAGTTCATATGCATTGGCGGACATGCCGAAACCAAATACACACAGAGCTGCCATAGATGCAGACAGAACAGTTTTCAGACTTTTTTTCATGAAAAATCACTCCTTTAAAAATTCCCGATTGTCGGGATTCATACAGAGAAGAGGTGAGTCGAGTATTTCCCATGCACTCGATTTCCTTTCTTTCATCTGTATTTCGCATGACCCTAGTTTAGTACAACGTTAAGATAAAGTCAAATGAATTTTACGTTTTTATTGAAAATATTTTCTGAGAATTAGCGTAGAACGCAGAGGATTTTGGAAATTGCGGTTTAGAATTAAGAGGATCATGATGAGATCGCTGTCAGCTCTTTCTTGTTTTCTTATGTCCTCCACCTTGCTTAATCTTGCTTAATCTTGCTTAATGTTGTTATAATAGTATAAAGGCGATAGTAGCTGGCCTTGTGCCGGCTGGTTTTATGGGAATGCGGTTTTTTCTGCCAGAGATCGGATCCGTGTTTCCTGACTAAAGAGAGTGAATCCTATGAAAAAAATTGCTTTTTACGGAAAAGGTGGTATCGGAAAGTCCACGACGGCTTCCAATGTGTCAGCGGCGCTCTCCCTTATGGGGAAGAAGATCTGCCAGATCGGGTGCGACCCGAAGAATGACTCGACGCGTCTTCTTTTAGGACATATTTGTAAAGAGACCGTACTAGATCAGGTGCGGAGAAAGGATCCTGATGAGATCCGCATAGAGGATATCGTACATACCGGATTTCATGGTATCACCTGTGTCGAAGCAGGTGGACCTGAGCCGGGGGTGGGCTGCGCGGGACGCGGCATCATCGTCGCATTGCAGCTTCTGGATAAAATGAAAGCCATCCCTGATATGGATGTGACGCTGTACGATGTCCTCGGGGATGTCGTCTGCGGAGGTTTTTCCATGCCGATCCGTGAAGGATACGCGAAGGAAATCTATATCGTTTCATCCGGCGAGCTGATGTCTCTCTATGCGGCGAATAACATCGCCAAGGGCATTCGCCGCTTTGCGGCAAGGGGAGAGGTGCGTCTCGCAGGTATCATCGGAAACAGTCGTAATGTGCCCGGCGAAAAGGAACTTCTGACCGAATTCTGCAAGAAGCTGAATACCCGCCTCGTCGCTTTCATTCCGCGGGATAAGATCGTGAATCTGGCGGAGAATCATAAGCAGACGGTGCTATCGTATGCTCCGGAATCTTCGCAGGCAGATGTATATAGAGCTCTTGCGAAGACCATCTGGGAGAACACGGAGCTTTCCATCCCGACTCCGATGACATTTGATGAGCTGGAGAAACTGGCAGGTACCTATGGCACTCAAGACTAAATGGCTTTTGTCGAAATCAAAATCGTGCAGTTGCACGCTGGTCGGCGTCTACCGCTCGCTCGCTTTCTGCCCCGGCGTGGTCGTCATTTTTCATGGCCCGATCGGCTGTACGCATGTGGCTTCCACCATGGATCTGGGGTCCGGCTTCCGTGTCATGGCGGACGGAGGAATGGAAAACCGCGAGACGATCCCGCTTGTGTCTTCTCATCTGCGGGAAAAAGATGGCATTTTTGGTGGGATCGATCGCCTCTCTGAGTGTATTTCCTATGTGATGGATACCTATCACCCGAAGTGCGTATGGATCGTTTCCTCCTGTGTGGCAGGGGTCATCGGGGATGATATCGAGCAGGAAGCGGCAGAAGCCTCTTATGGCATTCCTGTCATTCCCATGCCGTTTGCAGGATTTCTGGGCGGGGAGTACTCCGATGCCTACTATCAGACAACAGAGATGATGATTCGCCGTTTCTTCCGGAAAGAGAAGCGCGTAAAAGGGCGCGTGCTGCTTCTCGGGGATCAGATGGGTCCGGAAGGGCAGTATGTACGTGAAGTGAAGCGGCTGCTCTCCCGTTTCGGCCTTACGGTGAAGTGGCAGTTTCCCGGGTATGTGCCTTTTGAGGAGTGGAAGGACATTCCTTCGGCTGACTTTTCCATCCTTTTAGGAACAGTGGGACAGCTTGGCGGCATGATGAAGATCGCCAAGCTCTTAAAGGATACCTATGATGTGCCGACACTCGGAGACGTATACCCGGTCGGCTGGGAGCGAACGAAGGACTGGATCCGCGCGCTGGCTGATTTCCTCCATGAAAAGGAACGAGGAGAGGAAATCATCAGAGAAGAAGAGGCACGCATCGAACGTGCAGCTTCGTCTTTCCTGCCTGTCACGGAGGGAAAGAAAGCGGTCATCGGAATCGGCCGCGGTCCGCGCTGGTATCATCCGCAGGAGACCCTCGCCCGCATCGAGCGCCTGCACCTTGCCTGCTCGGGAGTCGTCTTCTTCGATAATCTGACGGAGGATGACAAAAAGACCCTGCGGGAGGAAATCGCTGCCGTGGGAGACATCCCGATCTATAACAGCGGGGAGGGACAGGCGGTGATGGATGCCTGTGACATCCTCCTTACAACGAATGAGATCTACAATACGAAAGCGCGGCAGCTCTTCATCCCGATGGTGCCATTGACCGGCACGGAGGGGGAGATCGCAGAGCTTCGCGCGATGTATCGGCTGCTGTGCCGCTATGGGAAGAAAGGGGGCGTCGCCTATGTCTCGGTCTGAGTGGGAAGCGGCCTGCCACCACGGCAGTACCTGTGCGCTGACGGGATCAGCGGCATTCTTTGACTCCATCCCAGGGAGCTTCACGGTGGTGAATGGCCCGCTCTGGTGCTATTTCTATGCGATGAAATATGTGGATAATGAGAATCCAATGGCGTCCATGCGCTTTTCCTGTACACAGGTGGGCCCGAACTCTCTTGTTTATGGAACGGAGGATGATCTGCGCAAGGGGCTTTCCAGTATAGAGACCTATGCGAAGCCTCTGCGTGTCTTTGTGGAGAATAACTGCAGCGTCAGTCTTGTCGGTGACGATGTGCAGGGCATCGCCGACCAGATGGATCTCCCCTGGCCTGTCTATGCGATGGACAGCGGCGGCATGAAAGGAAGCTTTGAGGCGGGGTATTCCGCAGCCTCTCTTCGCATCGAAAAGGAAATGAAAAAGAAGGAGAAGATCCCTGCCTCCGTCAATGTGCTTGGGCTCTCTACCGTTCATATGAAGGGACGGGAGGATGCGGAAGAAATCCGGCGGCTGCTTTCTCTGTGCGGTATCCGCGTGATTTCCATGCCGGGCGGCGGAAGCAGCTGGGAAGACATCATGGATGCTCCTTCGGCATCTCTCAACATCGTCGTGAGAGATGAACTGGGTCTCTCTCTCGCCAAACAGATGGAGCAGGATTTCGGGACGCCATATATGTCCTGCGGCCTTCCTTACGGGACGGACGGTACGATGGCCTGGCTCTCGGAAATCATCGAAAAGCTGGGAGCGGGCGAATTGACACGCGCCTCGCATGAGGCGGCGAAGCTGAAAGAATTTTTACTTCGAAAAGGCAATAATCTGGAGTCTCTCTGGGGACCGCTCTGGTTTGATGCCGTCCTCATTTCAGCGCCGCCGTCGGAAGCACTTGGCATTGCTGAAGCGATCCGCAGCGAATGGATCGATACCGCGCGTCTTAGCATCCATGCCCAGTGTGAGACAGAGAAATCAACGCCGGCCGCAGATGCGATCCGTGTCGTCATGAAAAATGAAAAGGAGATCGCCAAGGATTACGAAGACTGGCAGGGCGGACTTGTCCTCTCGTCTTCCCACGAGACGCATCTCTTACGGCGTATGGGAAGATCATTCACCGGCTTCCATATCGCACTTCCGTCGCATGACGAGGTTCATTTTTCCGATCTCCCGCAGTGTGGTCTTCGCGGGGCAGGGTATCTCTATGAGCAGCTGTGGAATGCGAAGCTGAGAAGGTGATGGGGAAGGATAACAGGTTTCGCTGCTTCTATGGGGTCTTAGAGGGCGAAAGCATCAGGATCTGAATGAGACATGGCTGTGCGGCGCGAATACACCCTAAGCACTTGAGATCTTTAGTCACCAGTCGCATCTGATCTCCTGCCGCCTAGCCTTTTGCTCTTGCATTCTCTCTATACGCAGATGGTCAATCATGCTATAATGGGAAGGAATTTTATTGCATTTTGCATGGTAAAGGAGCATTTCAAACATGAGCAAAATTTACGTCATCGGACATAAATCCCCAGATACCGACAGCATTGCGGCTGCGATTTCTTATTCCTACCTGAAGCAGCAGCAGGGCGTGGAAGCCGTCGCTGCCAGAGCGGGCGAACCGAACAAAGAAACCTGCTACGCACTGGACTATTTCAAGGTAGAAGCACCGGAATACCTCGAAAAAGTCGAAGCCGGCACGAAGCTCATTCTTGTCGATCACAATGAATCCAAGCAGTGCGTCGACGGGGCCAAAGAGGCCGATGTACTGGAACTCATCGATCATCACCGCATCGGTGACTTCGAAACGACAAATCCGATTTTCATCCTCGTCCGTCCGGTAGGCTGCGTGAATACCGTCATCTGGGGGCTCTACAAGTCTGCTGGCGTAAAACCTTCTCAGGCTGTCGCCGGCATGATGCTTTCTGCGATCATCTCCGATACCGTTCTCTTCCGTTCCCCGACAACGACCGAAGAAGATAAGGCCGCAGTCAGAGAACTCGCAGAAATCGCCGGCGTCGACTATGAAAAGTACGGCATGGATATGCTGAAAGCAGGCGCAGACATTTCTGACTATTCGGCGGAAAAACTCGCCGGCAACGATACCAAGGAATTCGAATCCTCTGGTAAGACATTCAGCTGCGGACAGATCTCCGTCATGGATCTCGCTCCGATCAATGCGAAGAAGGGGGACATCATGGCCGCTCTGGAAGCCACCAAGGCTGCCAAAGGCTATGCGGCTTCCTACCTCATGGTGACGGATATCCTTGCAGAAGATACCTATCTCTGGTTCACCTCCGGCGCAGAAGAGGCCGCAGAAAAGGCATTCGGCAAAAAAGCAGAAGACGGCGCTGTATATCTGCCGAAGGTCATGTCCCGTAAGAAACAGGTCGCTCCGTTCCTTCTGAAGGCTTACGCTGAATAAGAAGATCGAGTGCATAAAAGCCCATACGACGGAAGTCATATGGGCTTTTCTTAATGAGGGATGAAGGTGTGGTTCTCCCTCCTTCCTTTGGAAGGAGGCTGGTTTGCGCTTTCCGCCAGACAAACATATCCTGCTCAAAATCACAGAACCTATAGAACCCGCTGAACCTTATTTCCAAATCCCTGGCTACAATGAAAAGGACGACTCATGAACAACTATTTAAATACATTAAATCCCCGGCAGCGGGAGGCGGTCGAGACGGTGAAGGGGCCTGTGCTCATCATGGCAGGCGCCGGATCCGGCAAGACGAAAGCTCTGACCTGCCGCATCGCATACATGCTTGAGCAGGGGATCTATCCGAATGAAATCCTCGCGATCACCTTCACGAACAAGGCGGCGCAGGAAATGAGAGAACGTGTACACAATCTGGTGGGACCTGCTGCGGACCGCATCTGGATGTATACCTTTCACTCCTTTGGCGCGCGCTTCCTTCGGCGTGAGATCGCTTCCTATCCGCCTTATACGGACAGGTTCACCATTTATGACTCGGATGACTCGAAGACGCTGGTGAAAAACTGCCTGAAGGAGCTGAATCTAGATGATAAGCAGTATCAGCCGAATGCGATGCAGAACCGGATCTCCTCTGCGAAGAATCAGTTGATCGATCCGAAGAGGTACAGAGAGCTGGCAGGGAGCAATTTCTTCAACCAAAAAGCGGCGGATGTATATGAGCTCTATGACAAGCACATGAAGGAGAACAATGCGCTCGACTTCGATGATCTCTTATATATCACGACGAAGCTGCTCTCCATCGAGACGATCCGCAAGCGCTGGCAGGACAGATTCCACTATATTCTGATCGACGAATACCAGGATACGAACCATGCGCAGTACCTGATGGCGAAGTACATCGCAGGAGATACGCAGAATATCTGTGCGGTCGGTGATGCGGACCAGAGCATTTATTCCTGGCGCGGCGCGGACCTACGGAATATCATGGATTTCCAGAAGGACTATCCGAAGGCGAAGCTCATCAAGCTTGAGCAGAACTATCGCTCGACGCAGACGATCCTGGACGCGGCAAATGCAGTGATCCAAAACAATCCGGATCGCCCGTCGAAGCGTCTGTGGACAGAGAATAATGCCGGTACGCATCTCAAGCATTACACCGCGATTGATGAACATGCGGAAGCAAATTTCATCATCGAAACGATGCAGAAAGAGCATTTGGAAAAGCATCGCCCCTATGGAGATATGGCAGTCCTCTACCGCATGAATGCGCAGTCGCGTGTCATCGAAGAAGCACTCGTCAGACGCGGCATCGGCTATACGATGGTCGGCGGGACACGCTTCTATGATCGCGCGGAAATCCGCGACATGCTGGCTTATCTGAAGGTCATCAATAATTTCAAGGATAATATCAGTCTGACCCGCATCATCAATACACCAAAGCGCGGTATCGGAGGGACGACGGTCGAGAAGCTCTTGGACTATGCGAATGCCGGCGGCATGTCAATGTTCGAGGGCATCATGGGCATCGAGGGCAGTGGGCTTTCTTCTGCTACGCAGCGCAAGCTTACGAATTTCTCTGCGATGATTTTTGATTTTCTGAATGCGTCCACGGAAATGAATGTTTTCGAACTGATCCAGAAGGTCATGACAGATACGAAGTATCTCGCACAGCTGCAGGAGAGCAAGGATCCGCAGGCGCAAAGCCGTGAGGAAAATCTGGGCGAGCTGCTTTCTGTCGCGAAAGACTTCATCACCGAGCAGCCGGAAGGCGGACTCTCGGAATTCCTTGAAAAAGTCGCTCTCGTAAACGATGTCGACTCCTATGAAGGGGAAGACGACCGTGTCACCCTGATGACCATCCATAGTGCGAAGGGGCTGGAATTCCCGCTCGTCTTCCTGCCGGGCATGGATGAAGGTATTTTCCCGGGTGTCCGTTCCTTCATGGAGCCTGCGGCTCTTGAAGAAGAGCGCCGCCTCTGCTACGTGGCGATCACGCGCGCGAAGGAAGAGCTCTATATGTCCAATGCACACATGCGTACCATGTACGGCAAGATCAATTCGTACATGCCGAGCCGTTTCATCGAGGAAATCCCGCCGGATCTCGTGGATAAGGTCATCACGGAGGAAGAACGTGAACGCGTGCATTTCCGGGAAAGAAGCCGCAATGAAAGAGCGAGCCGCTTCGCTCTCTCGGAAGCCGCCTCTCCTGTGAAGAAGCCGAAGGCGGTGAGCGCGCGCTATGACTGGCAGGTCGGTGATACCGCTGTCCATACCATGTGGGGCAAAGGCAAGGTCGTCTCTGTCACGGGCAGCGGGAAAAATATGATCCTGAAAATCGAATTCCCGGGGAATAAGATGAGAAGCCTCATGGTCGCATTTGCACCGATCACGAAGGGGAATGAGTGACTAGTTGCTAGTAAGTTAGGGATTAGGAACCTTGAGTGACTAGTGACTTGAATTTCACTTTCGGACATCGCCCCATATATACTTGCGGCGAAGCCGCCACATCACCCGTTGAACCCATTGAACCTGCTGAACCTCTTTCGGGCGCAATCAAATGGCGATACGCCCCGAAGGCTAAACCTGACCACGACAACTTTTGTGCTGTATTTGTATACGAGGAAATATCTATGGTACCGGAAGACATCAAAGAACAAGCAGAGAAACTAAAAAAAGAGCTCCGCCATCACAGCTACCTGTACTATGTGCTGGACCGGCCGGAGATCTCGGATTTTGAATTCGACCATATGTACCGGCAGCTGGTGGATCTGGAAAAAGCATATCCTGAGCTGGTGACACCGGACTCCCCGACGCAGCGTGTCGGCGGGAAAGCGTCCGATGATTTCCGGAAGGTGCGCTTCAGAAAGCCCATGCTCTCGCTGGCAAATGCATTCAATGCGGACGAGCTTCGTGACTTTGACCGCCGCGTGAAGGCAGGGCTTGGCGCAGACCATGTGGAGTACATCACGGAGCTGAAGATCGACGGGCTTTCCATGAATCTCATCTATGAAAACGGCAGTCTCATCCAGGGTCTGACACGAGGGGATGGCCGCGTGGGGGAAGATGTGACGGCGAATGTAAAGACCATTCACACCATTCCTCTCTATATCGAGAATGCGCCGCCCTATCTGGAGGTGCGCGGCGAGGTGTACATGCCGCGGAGATCCTTCATCGCACTGAATGAAGCGCGCGATGAGGCGGGCATCATGCCCTTTGCGAATTGCCGCAATGCGGCGGCAGGCTCTCTGCGTCAGCTCGATCCCCATGTGACGGCGTCAAGGAATCTGGCCTTTTTTGCCTATGCGCTCGGGGACATCGAAGGCATGGAGATCAAAAGCCAGGAGGAACTGCTGAAGAAGCTTTCCGATTTCCACTTTCAGGTGAATCCGAACTATCGGAAATGGAGCTCCATCGAAGGAGTCATCGAAGGGGTGAATGAGTGGGAAGTAAAGCGACATGACCTCGGCTATGATACCGACGGCATGGTCATCAAGGTGAATGATTTCAGCGAGCAGCTTGCGCTGGGAGCGACCGTCAAAGATCCGAAGTGGGCGATGGCTTACAAATATCCGCCGGAAGAAGCCGAGACGCGCATAGAGAAGATCGTCGTCACGATGGGGCGGACAGGCGTGCTGACACCATCGGCCGACCTTACGCCGGTGCATCTTGCGGGGACGACTGTAAAGCGTGCGACGCTGCACAATCTGGACTTCATCCGGGAGAAAGACATCCGTGAGGGAGACTATGTCCTCATCTACAAGGCCGGAGAAATCATTCCGGAAATTGCCAAGGTCTTGAAGGAGAAGCGAAACGGCACGGAGGTGCCCTTCGAAATGCCTACGGCATGTCCTGTCTGCGGCGGCCCGGTCAGCCGCGTCGAGGGCGAAGCGGCTTTCCGCTGCACGAATCCCGAATGCGGCGGTGTCGTCCGTGAGAAGCTCATTCACTTTGCTTCGCGTGATGCGATGAATATCGACGGCATGGGACCATCCGTTGTGGACAGCCTGATCGCCTACCATCTCGTGAATGATCCCTCTGATTTCTATACTCTGAAGCAGGAAGATATCGAACAGATCGAGCGTATGGGGGAAAAGAGCGCACAGAATCTAATCGCTGCCATCGCGGACAGCAAGGGGCGCGGCCTTGCAAAGCTCCTCTTCGGACTGGGTGTCCGTTTCCTCGGTGAAAAGGGGGCGGAGCTCATCGCGAAGCGTTACCATACCATGAGCGCGCTCATGGAAGCCGACGCGAGCGATATACAGGAGACGGAAGGCATCGGCAAAGTCATCGCAGGCAGCCTCTTCGACTATCTGCATGACATGAAGCATCTCATGATCATCGACAAGCTTCGCAATGCCGGCGTCTCGATGGAGGAAATCGAAGAAGAGCATGCGGGCGGCGCTTTCGAGGGCGAGATGGTCGTACTGACTGGCAAGCTTACCCGCATGGGCCGCCGTGAAGCTTCGGATCTCATCAAGCAGCAAGGCGGTGATACCCAGAGCTCTGTCACGAATAAGACCACGCTTGTCGTTGCCGGAGAGGACGCGGGCAGCAAGCTGGAAAAAGCCAGAGCCAAAGGCATCCCTGTCATCGATGAAGACGAATTTCTAAAACGAGCCGGACGGTAAAACAAGGGAAACGCTGATTAAATCGCAGAGTCAGATTCTACAAGAATTTTTATACATAGCTTCGTCATAACCTTCCTTAAATAGCTCGCTATTCGCGTCAGGTTATTCCTCGCTATGCATAAAAACTCAAGAGTAAAATCTGACAACGATTTAATCAGTGTTTCCCTAATCCCTAGCTACTAATCCCTAGTCTCCAGCCGCTCCGCTCACTTCGTCTCCGCCCAGTTCTTCCCCGCATGGACGTCGGCGAGGAGCGGGACTTTGAGCGTGACGACGGATTCCATCGTTTCTTTTAAAAGAGCAGCGATCTCCTCTTTTTCCTCCGCCACCACCTCTGCGACCAATTCATCATGGACCTGCAGAAGGACGCGGCTCTTATAGTGGCCCTTCCTCAGCTTGTCATAGACGGCGATCATCGCCATCTTCATGATATCTGCGGCCGTGCCCTGGATCGGTGTATTCATCGCCATGCGCTCTGCGAGTGAACGGCGCATGAAATTCTTGCTGCGGATGTCCGGAAGCTCGCGATAGCGACCAAAAAGCGTGACGGCGCGTCCCGTCTCCCTGGCCTCTTCAATCATACGCTGCATGAAGCCCAGGATCTTCGGGTAGCGGGCATTGTACCTGTCGATATAGTCCTGCGCCTGCTTGGGCGTGATGCCGAGCTGCTTGGACAGGCCGAATCCGCTGATGCCGTAGATGATGCCGAAATTGACGGCTTTCGCATGGCTTCTCTGCTCGTCGGTGACTTCTTCGAAGGGGATGCCCAACACTTCGGCCGCGGTGCGGCGGTGGATGTCCTCATGGTTCGCAAAGGCAGCAATCAGGCTCTCATCACCGCACATATGCGCAAGAATACGAAGCTCGACCTGCGAGTAGTCCGAAGAGATGAAGCAGTCATAGCCCTCGCCCGGTACAAAAAGGGAGCGTATCTTCTTCCCTTCCTCCGTGCGGACAGGGATGTTCTGCAGGTTCGGATCCGAGCTTGAAAGACGGCCCGTAGCCGTCACCGTCTGGTTGAAGGAGCCATGAATGCGGCCCGTTTCCTTACGGATGAGCTTCGGCAGCGCTTCGAGGTAGGTGGAGATCAGCTTCGAAAGCGTGCGGTAGCGAAGGATCTTTCCCACAAAGGGATAGCTGACCGCCAGATTCTCCAGCACGTCCGCAGCGGTCGAGTAGCCGGTCTTCGTTTTCTTGCCCGCCGGCATCCCCAGTTTCTCGAAGAGGATATGTCCGAGCTGTTTGGGCGAATTGATATTGAATGGTTCCCCTGCCTCAGTGTAGATATCCTTCACGAGGCGGCGCAGCTCACTCTCCATGTCCGCCTTGACCTCCTGCCAGCGCTGCTGGTCCGTCGCGATGCCGGCCTTCTCCATCGCGGAAAGCACCTCGACGAGCGGCTCTTCCACGACCATGAAAAGTGTCATCACTCCATTTTCCTCGAGCTTGCAGCAGCAGGGTTCATAGATCTTCGACAGGAAATCTCCGATGAGACTGCCCTTGTCTGCGAAATCTTCCATCTCATCCGCAAAGACTTCGGGCACTTCATAGAGCCCCGCCATGTACGATAAGGGGTACGTCACGCGCGCGGAATCCAGCAGGTAGGAGGCGAGCTGTACATCAAAGAGCGGCAGAGAATCAGCCGGGAAGTCGGACTCCTGAAGGGCTTTCGCATCGACTGTCACTACCGCTTTCGCTTTCGCGAGGGCTTCTGCGAGCTTCTCATACTGCGCCGGCCAAGCCGTGTACGCCCGACCCTCACACACAACGACCGCAGACCTTGCCTTAAAGAAAGGCGCGATCCCGGAGCGGTCGATCACCAAAGCTGCGACCCTTTTGTCAAACGCCTCTCCCTTCCAAGGTAAAGCCTTCACAAGCTCGGCCCGACTCTGTTCCTTCTTCGCTTCCGCCAACGCACGGAAGCGCGGAAGGCTGGCGAACTGCTGCAAAAGATTGATTCCGAGCTTTTGGAAAAGGAGACGCATTTCCTCAAAATGAACGGGCTGATGCATTTCTTCCAGAGACGTCTCCAGCGGCACGTCGCGCTTGATGGTCGCCAGGTCATAGGAAAGATAGGCCAGCTCTTTATTCGCAGTAAGCTTCTTTCCCTGCGCGCCTTTGATCTCTTCGACATGGGCATACAGATTATTCAGATCATCATACTGCGTGATGAGCTTCAAAGCCGTCTTCTCACCGATCCCCGGCACGCCAGGGATATTGTCTGCGGTATCCCCCATGAGCGCCTTCATGTCGATCACCTGACGCGGCTCTATGTGGTACTTTTCAAAGACCGCTTCCGGCGTCATGGCCGCCATATTTGTGATGCCCTTCTGCGTGAGGAAGACCGTCGTCCGGCTGCTTGAGAGCTGCAGCGCATCACGGTCGCCCGTCACGATATTGACCGGCATTTCCTTTTCATAGCGAAGAGAGAGCGTCCCTAAAATGTCATCTCCCTCGTAGCCGTCAAGACTGTACACCGCGACACCCATCACCTGCATCACGTCGCGGATGAGGTCAAACTGCGGCACGAGTTCATCCGGTGCCGGCTTTCTCGTAGCCTTGTATCCCTCGTACATCTCCGTGCGGAAGGTGTGTCGATCCTTGTCGAAGGTCACTGCCATATATTCCGGGTCCAGATCGCGATAGAGACCGAGCAGCATCCGCAGAAATCCATAGACCGCATTCGTCGGGATCCCATCCGGCGATGTCATAGTGGGCGGCAGCGCATAGAACGCGCGGTATAAAAGGCTGCTGCCATCAATGATGACCAATTTCTTTTCCATAGTAAACTCCATGAGGGTACGCACTCGCGTGCCAATCAACGCCAAAGCCCCATGCCGATGGGCAACAGGTTCAAAGGGTTATAAGCTTTGAAGGATGGTGCATCACACGAATGACATCGCGGCACTGATCCCCAATGCGTCATCCGCCGCCTTGTAAAAGGGGCAGACATCGTAGTATATATTATATCATAATCGCGCCGGGCAAACAGGCTTCCCATGGTGAGCGGGGACACATTCTTCGCCTCGCAGCGAATGAAAAAGATCTCCTCCTTGCTTAGAATACCGATGCAAAAATACCTGCCGCAGGGCGGCGCAAGACCCGCCGCCAGAGAAAGCAGCCACACGCTCCATTCCGGCAAGCGCAATAAAAAAGCCCATCCAATGGATGAGCTTTTTTCTCATTTTAGTGGTGCGGTCGGAGAGATTTGAACTCTCACGGATTACTCCACTACCGCCTGAAGATAGCGCGTCTGCCAGTTCCGCCACGACCGCATATAAAATTGAATTGAGGGAATCAAGTAGAAAAAAGAGTGGTGCGGCTGGTGAGACTTGAACTCACACGATCGAAAGATCACTACCCCCTCAAAGTAGCGCGTCTGCCATTCCGCCACAGCCGCAGGAATGGTGCCTCAGAACGGAATCGAACCGTTGACACAAGGATTTTCAGTCCTTTGCTCTACCAACTGAGCTACCGAGGCAAATAAAAGTGGCGACCCGGATCAGATTTGAACTGACGATCTCCGCCGTGACAGGGCGGCATGTTAGACCACTACACCACCGGGCCTTTTGGTGGGCGATAACAGGATCGAACTGCTGACATTCTGCTTGTAAGGCAGACGCTCTCCCAGCTGAGCTAATCGCCCATGGTGACCTGTGGGGGATTCGAACCCCCGAACCCGCCGTGAAAGGGCGGTGTCTTAACCGCTTGACGAACAGGCCACTTATGGTGATCCACCCGCGACTCGAACGCGGGACACCTTGATTAAAAGTCAAGTGCTCTACCGACTGAGCTAGTGGATCATTTGGCAGGGGTAGTAGGATTCGAACCTACGCATGACGGAGTCAGAGTCCGTTGCCTTACCGCTTGGCGATACCCCTATTGGCTCCTGAAGCAGGGTTCGAACCTGCGACATCGTGATTAACAGTCACGCGCTCTACCGGCTGAGCTATTCAGGAATCTATAGAAACATCTTACGATGTAACTAACTATGGAGCGGAAAACGGGACTCGAACCCGCGACCCCAACCTTGGCAAGGTTGTGCTCTACCACTGAGCTACTTCCGCATTTGCTTAACAGCGATATTATTATATCACAGTTTTGTCTTTTGTCAAGTCTTATTTTTTCGGATCGAACCGATGTAAGTCTTGGCATTTCAGCGACGTTTGATATTGTATCATATCGTTTACTTCGTGTCAACAGGAAATTTTCATTCAGTCAAGATGTTCATTTCACTGTCAGCACTCTCGCTGTGCGACGAAAAGTATTATATACGATTCCGCCGTATTTTGCAAGGGGATTTTTGAAAAAATTTTCGGAACGGTTTTCAGGGCAAGGCAGGCAGCCGATATCTCGCCCTTGCGACCGACGCCGGCTGCGCCTTCAGCAAAAAAGGCGATGTGAAATAACGATCATCTCATTTTCGCGTTCCATCTGCCGCGGGG
>OLYN01000239.1_pt1 | contig 34436 bp, 40 predicted proteins | sample 1674231 | NCBI WGS metagenome assembly OLYN01 (sample SAMEA103958153, study PRJEB25191) | human gut metagenome
CGGCCCAGGGGGCATCGCCCCCGGTGGCGTCGGTATACCGCTTAATGATCAAATCGCAGTACTTTGGGTCGAGCTCTGTGCAATAACACCGCCGGTTTTCCATTTCCGCCGCCAGAAGGGTGGAACCGCTCCCACCGAAGAGGTCCATCACTAAATCCCCTTCTTTCGTGCTGTTGCGGATGGCCCGCGCCGGCAGCTCCAGGGGCTTCTGGTTCGGGTGGTCGATGTGTGGATCCTTGTCCACGGTCCATGTGGTTGTATTGGTGGATGGCATGGATAGGTAGATACTACGCCCACCTCCCAGCCGGATGGTCCGGCACTTCTTCCCCTTCGGTTTCTTATCCGTGATGTATAGCTTTGCCCCTACGCCGTCGGTTAAAAGGACGCCGCCGGTGAGTACTGTGGCCATAGAATCCCTGCCCCTGGTCGTAACCTTCCACGTGGTGGTCTGGGCCCGGCCCCCGTAGAAGGGCGGCTTCTTCCCTCCGCTCTTCCTGCCGTAGAAACAAGGTTCATTGTCCCATTCATAATCGTTATGGGAAATGACGAAATTGTTTTTTGCCCATATGATTCTTTGGGTCCACTCGATGCCGACGGCGTCCATGGCGTCCATGAAGTCCCTGACGTTTGTCACCGCATACCAGATATAAAAGGCCGCATTGTCGGCGGAATACTTCACCATGTTTTTGAATGCCGGAATGAGCAGTTTCTGCAGGAGCTCATCTCTTGCCATGTGGTCATTTTTTACTATGCGGAACCTTCCGGAGATATCCACGTAGGAAACGCCATAAGGCGGGTCCGTGTGGATGAGGTTCGCCCGCTCGCTTCCCATGAGGCGGCTTACATCAGCCTCATTGGTAGCGCTGCCGCAGAGCAGCCGGTGCTTGCCTAAATGCCACAGGTCGCCGGGCCTCGATACCGCGGGAAACTCCTTTTCTTCAGTGTCCGCCCCGTCGTCTACGGTGTCCGGCTTTACGTCTCCCAGAAGGTTCTCTATGTCTTTGTCCGTATATCCGGCGAGCTCCGTGGAGATTTCTCCCCGGATGTCCTTGATCATGTCAGCCAGCTTGCCTTCGTCCATTTCCGCCAGTTCGGCGATGCGATTATCCGCCAGAAGGTCCGCCCGTTCCTCCGCATCCGTTGCGTAATCTTGGTATTCCACCGGCGCATACTGCAGGCCCTTGTGGATGGCTGCCACGCGGCGGCCGTGTCCTTTCACAATGAGCCCGCTCCTCTTCGATACGGTGATAGGCGCCCGCCAGCCCGTGCTTTCGATGATGCCGCCCAGAAGCTTAATCTGGCTGTCTCCGTGGGTGTTCGGGTTGTCCGGGTTCGGCTTCAGCTCGCGGATGGGGACGATTTTATCAAAGCTGCAATATACCGCGCATCCGTCCGGAGTCTTTGCCCTGGGCGGTGCACTGCTTTTATAATCAATCACTTCATACTCCTTTCCGGCACACGAAAAAGGAGCGCCCTTTCCAAGGCGCCCCTTTCCGGCTCTGTTCTCTATTCCTTTTGAACTCGAGTTTACCTTACCACATTTTTGCTACTGCTGCAATATGCTATTTACTGCTATGACCTGCTATTTTTAGGAGGTGCCCCAAAAGGCGCCTCCTTATTCTTCGTGCATATCGTCGGTTTCCCCTTCAGGGGCCCATCCCTCGGCGCCCCATGTATCGGCCCAGGAGCTGTCCCATCCTTCGGTGGCCGCTATGTCCGGGAAGGTCTCATTCAATATTTCAACGGCCTCCGTTTTGGCGTGCATGCAGTACGAGGATGAATAACCCATTAAATCCGCTATGCGATTCCATGTCCACATGAACATGTACCGTTGGCGCATGATGGTCCTTTGGAACGGGTCTGTCAGGGTGTCGATGAGGCGGGAGGCGTCCCGCTTCATACCTTCCACCTTCCTTTCCTGTCTCTTCACCCTCTGGGCTGCTTCGTCCTTCCTGATTAGGAGGTCGCCAAGCTCCCGCCTGGCGCCTCCGCCGGTAACCTTTTCGGAAAGGCGCACGGCCCCGATGCCTCCCGCTTCGTCGATGGCAGCGGTCAATCCCTCCAGCTCCGCCTTGGCCGGGCCTATTTTCTTGGTCTCTATGATAATTGCATCGAAGAATTTTCGTATATCCTGATTGCCGCTTTGCCTTGGCATATCCCGCCCCCTGAAATTACAACCATGAAAATATCAATATTTAGGCGACTTGGATCTCTTTGATTCCGGCACCACGGACCGGTAGACCTGCCCGGTGTAAACGTCCCGGATGGCTAAATCGTCCGCCGGTTCATAACCGTTCATTTTCAAATAGAACCGAAGCGCCTTTATGCAACTGAATGCGTCGGCAGCCTTCTTCTTTTCCTGCAGAGCCCTGGCCTCTTTCCGGAAATTCCCCAGCACCTTCTCAAATGTAGGATCCTTATGCTTTGCCACGCCCTGTCCTAAGCCCCTCTTTCCCATACTGCTCCTCCTATTTCTTCATGTCCCGGAGCTTTGCCTGCCGCTCCGCTTTCTCTTCTTCCTTTGAAATCCGGCCGGATAACATGGCGGCCGAAAGGACGGCGCAGGAAACCATGGAACCTACGAATACACCGAATAGGAAAATGATGATATAGCTTTCTTCCATGCTATGCCTCCCCGGCTGTAAGCCGTCCGTCCGTCCAAACCATACCGCTTTCCTCTATGGTAATTTCTATGCGGATGCCATGGCCGCCCAGGTCCGTCTCCCTTTCAGGCAGGAGCTTCACGAACTTGGGCCCGTCGTCCCGGATAATTCTCAGGTTCACCAGGGCGTCCAGGATATACTTGCACCCGTGCATGATATTGTCATCATCCCGCCGGTGGTGCCCGTTCCATGGCTCATAGAACTTTACCCGGATAATGACGTGATGATCCCCGAATGTTTTCCCACGAGACTGGATGCGTATGGGCCAGGAGATTTCCTCCTGTGTCTTCTGCTTCAGCCGGTTCCCCACGAAATGATTCCGCCGGTCCGCGTTGATCTGTTCATTCTTTCCCGGAAGGATTCCCGGAATTATGATTTTCATCTTTTCCATGTTTCCACCCTCCTTTGCTTCCATTTTCCAGCACCTCCAAAAAATCGCTTTAAACGCCTTTTTAGGGCTTCTGTTTTCCTGATGATAAATCACTCAACAAAATGGAAGGAGCGGCAGGCGCCTGCCCTCTGGGCTATCCGTAGAGGGTTTGCGCCTGCAGGTGGCCATGTCCTTGTACAGGCTTTCCACCGTCCATTCACACGCCCCGCGGGGCCGCGTCCAGTTAAACTTGACCGTGTATACCTTCATGCCCCTTCGCTTTGGGAGCCTTCTCCATTCCTCTTTGGTCATCTGTTCAACCAGAAATCGGCGATGACTTTATCCAGGTTGATGACTACATGGGGGAGCGGGCTTTCCGTGCACTTGCTGGCGATTTCTCTATAAATGGCCCCCGATATGCCGAATACGTCCCGCATGCTGGCGTCTTTTGTTCCTGCTATTACAAAGCTGAGTTTCTTGTGATTGTTGTCCTCTACGAACACGGCGGCGAAGCTGCTATCTCCCATTCTGACTTTGTCGGTCCATATTCTTTGTGGATCCCTTAAAATTTCGTTTTCCATTCTTATGATCAGCATTTCTTTCCCTCCCTGCTAAAATGGTAAATCTTCATCTTTAGGCGGCGGCACCTGCCCGCCCTGCTTCGAGCTGTAGTCGGAGAAGCTTGTCTGTTCCATGGGAGGCCGTTCGTCCAATACCTCGCCGAACTGGCCGAAATTCCCACGGTTCTTTTGGCTCCCCTGCTGCTGAGGGGAAGTGCCCTGCGCCGGTCCTCCCCACTGGCCGCCTCCCCACCGTCCATTGTTCTGGGGCTGCTGGCCTCCCTGGCCGCCGCTGGCATAGGGGGAGCCGGATAATACCACCGCCACCTGTTCGGCCATCACTTGGGTGAAGTACTTCTTATTGCCTGAGCTGTCCTTCCATGAGGATGTGGAAAATCTCCCCCGGACGGTGACCCAGCTTCCTTTGGTGATGTGGTCCCTGCAGGCTTCGGCCAAAGGCCCCCAAACCTGCACCGGCACCCATTCGGTGTACTCATTGCCTCCGCTTCCCCTGTAGCTTGCCGCCACGGAAAACCGGCAGTATGGCTTGCCGGTGTTTGTGTACTTGAAATCCGGATCCCTGCCTAGGTTCCCAGTGATGTAACACTCATTTTCTGCTCCCATAATTTTCCTTTCTCAATCGCCAAGCATGACTCCCATTTGGGTGATTCCCACCTTGATGAGCGGGGGCTGTACGGCCATTCCAATGGCATTTGCCACCCTCATATTGCGTGAAAGAAGTCCTTCATCCACGAACCCCTTCACTGCGTTTCTGAAATCGTCCCGCATCGCATCATCAAGGTGGTTCAAAACACCATTGATTAAGATGAGGCTGGCGGCGATGAGGTCGGATACGTCCATGGATTCAGAGCCCATTTTCTGGATTTCGCTTCCAGCGTCCTCAATCCACCCCACGGTGTCGCCTGTTTCATTCGGCTTTCGGGGATAATGGCAGACGGCGCTCATCTTGACCATGATGATGCTTTCGCGGTTCAACGTCACCCCGTTCTCCTTCATTTCATTCAAGATTCTTTTCTGCTCATTGGTAATTCTGTTTAGTTCCATGATGGTTAGTCCTTCCTTTCATAATGGCCCATGGCCTTTAAAATCCTTTCCCTTTCTTCTTCCGTCGGGGTCTCTTCGCTGTACTTCTTTTTTATCCGCCGATTATCCCCGCCGTAGGCGCTGGCCCAAGCGGCGGCGTCACGGCGAAAGCCTTCGGGGTCGCCTGGGTAGTTCTCTACCCTTGGCGGCGGCGGGGCGGAGGGGTCCGCCCTTTCCACCAGCGGGTAACGGGGCGACGGTGACGCCCTGGCCGGCGGGTCCTTCAATGCCCAAAACTTCTTCCAATGGTGGTCAGTGGACTGGCGGACGATGGCCACCGCCCTATCTACGCTGCCGCCGGAAAGATCAGTGACCTGCTGCAGCAGGTCCGGAATATCTTCCACCTTTACCGGGCACCGGTCCGCCTTTCGCATCCCGGCCCAATCAACCAGCGCCGCCGTGAGGGCCGGGGAATGGTGGGTCGATTCGAAGTCCCTGATCTTCTCCAAAACAGGGGAGGGGGGGCCTTTCTTCCCTTCTTCCCTTCTTATCTTCTTTCCTTCTTCTCCTTCTTTTATATTTTTATACATATTATAGGGAGAAGTTGGTTGGTCGCTGGTTGGTCGGTCAATGGTCATTGGTTGGTCGCTGGTTGGTCGGTCAATGGTCATTGGTTGGTCGTTTGGTTGGTCGTTTGCTCCTGCATCAAGCTGATATTTCCCCCAATTTACAATGGAAATAAGGATTCCGCGCTTGGTCGATTGGATGGTCAAAAATTCGACGGCCTTCAAACAGTCCAGCGCCGTCCTTAGAGACCTCCTTGATGCGTTACATAGTTCGGTCAATTCCGTGATAGTGGTGATGAGCTGGCCGGGCTGCATGTGCACCACCCGGCCGGCCCAGATGTACTTACCGGGCTTCCACCACGCTTTGGCCAAAAGGGTGATCATGAGGACCCGCTGGATGTTGGACCCCTGAGCCCAGGCGGTGTTGTCTAAAATTCCTCTATACAGTTTGAACCAGTTCCCGTTGTCCTGCGCTGCCATGGAAGCCCTCCGTACTAATCTTTACCCAAAATAACCGCCGGATGGAGGAACCTGACGTTCTCTTCGTCCGGCTCGAGGATGGGGATATCGTGATTATAGGCAAAGGAGGCCTCTCCCATGCATCCGGGGCTTGCCTTCCAATCGCCGGTCATAATCAAGACGTCGCACCTTTCCAGAACCTGCTTTTCCCGCTCCAGAATGTCCCTTTCCGCGAAATGTGCCAAATACCGGAAATTGTCCAGCGGGTTGATGATGGCCATATGGGGATGAAGGACGGCGAGCCTTTCCGCCATGACGCAGGCCTTCTCTATGTTTTCCACTTTCCCGCCGTAGGGGTGGGCCATGTAGGCCACCACCGGCAGACGGTTCGCGATGCGCTGGAGCATCATATCGGTGCAGTAGTCTATTTTTCCGTCTTTCATTCCTTCACCTCATGGCTTTCCCCGAAGGATACGATTTTAGAACCCCTGTTTTCGCTCCGGTGCGCTTCTTCCAGTTCCCGAATCTGTGGAACGAGGGTTTTCAACATGCTGTGGAGGAGGGACTTCCACATGGTCCTACCCGGCGAGTCCTCTTCCACCATGTCTGCCATGGTGTCATCCATGAAATAGGAGGCCATGAGTAAGCGCATCAATGCCGGCTTTGTGTCACTGGCAATACCGATAGTGCCATTGGAGCCGCCTTCATTGGCCAGAATGACCACATTATCAAAGCCTGCCGCCATCAAATTCTTCTTGGCCCCATCAAGGACCGCCATCCTTTCTTCGTCAGTCATTATTCTTTCACCGCCCCGGTTTCGGGATCCACGCCCTGGGGAACTTCTTTCGGCTTGTCCGGTTCATTTTCGATGGTGTAAATTTCATTCGGCGCGTCCAGCATGTCCGCCGGTTCATCCATCTTGATGGTCTTCACCGATTCGTCGGACGCCACGGCACGGGCGAACTCCGTTTTCAGCGGAGCGTACTTCATGACTTTCTTCAAGACGGTCTTTTTCGCCATTTCGTCAAAGTCCGTTTTCCACGGGCCATTGCTATAGGCCTTGGACTTCTTGCGGGCGAATGCCTCCACGTCGTCGCGGCTCATGACTTCAAACCCCACACCGCCGTTCTTGAGCTTTAATACGGCGTAATAGTAGGTAACCGGACCGCGGTCTGTCATGGCGGGCACGTGGCGGAGCTTAGGCTCCAGTCCATATTCATATTCAAAGGTGTCGTTTTCATGCACCTCATGGGCCTGGATGCTGGAGACCTCGCCGCTTCTGTATGCTAAATCAATCAACCCCTTATACCCAATCTGGAACTGGCAGACGCTGCCGTATGGGATGAGGTACGCCTGCCCCAGAGGCGTATTCGGTTCTACCCCCAGCTGGGCTGCCTGCATCATGGCGCCCAGGAAGCTCTGGGGCGTGCAGGTCTGCAGCTTCGGCGTGCTCGATAATGCGGTGAGTACCATGCGGGTGAACCTTTCCGGGGTAATGACCGACGGGAGAGCCTTCCGGATCTGCGGCTCCATACGGCGGATGAGCCCCACCATGCTGTTGTCTTTCTTTTCTACTGCCTGCATCTGTGCCCGTTTTTCAACGAGGCCGCCTGTCTTTGCGTTCATAATCTTTTCCTCCTTTGGAAACGGCCCGGTAGGACGCCCAGATTAAGACGCCCCCGGACTGAATCAAAACCGCTTTATCAAAATACCCATGTAATATATCCGCCGCCGTGCCGTTCAATTTCCGGTCGTCCCAGTGAACCGGGTCGCCTATCTGCAGGCGGTTAAATTCTTCAGCCGTCATTTTCTTTGATGGAGAAGCGCCGGGTGGGCTTCCCTACGCTGATAAATCCCTTATCATGAAGGAGCCGGTAGATGTCCGGCGCCGACTTTTTGATTTTTGCAAGGGGAGCTGATTCCCGGCCCGACTGGGTTTTCCAAAGGACCCGGTAGTGATCCGTGGCACCTTCTTCGGCGTCTCCCATGAGTTCCTTGATGGCGTTTTCTTTTTGCGCGATCTGCTTTTTCAGGGCGTCCATGATGGATTTATCATTCTGCAGGGATTCGATCATGGTGTCAGTCCGGGAAGGAAGTATGATAGATTCGCCGCCGCCCTTGAATCTTTCCGAAAGGGCCGCCGCACAGCTGGCGCTCCCGTCCACTGGCGTCGGGGTCCTGGTGACCACGTGATCCCAGAAGTCCCTCTCCGCTTCAATCAATGCTTTGATATCCTCATCGTTCCTCTCTACTGTCTTCCTGATGGCTTCATTGCCACCGATGAGAACGGCGATATACCACCGGTCCGCGCCGGTGACCGTTAAATAGTGCAGGCACTGGCAATAGTAGGAGTCGGGGATTTCGTCTCCTTTCCACTTCTTCGCCTGATTGACGCCGGCGGTCTTGATTTCAAGGCCCGCCTCCTCGCCCATGACGGCGCGGTCCACGTTTGCCAGCATGAATGGGTGGGCTCGGCTCCGAAGGGTGCCGAGCTTCCTCACTTTCTTCCCGGTGTCTTCCATGAACCAGTCGGCAATATTTCCTTCGTTTTTGTGCCCCCAATAGATATATTGGTTGCCTGACAGGTCTGGCGCCTCCGCCTGGCCCGTCTTTTCCAGCCAGAGCTGGTATGGGCTCTTGTATGGGTTCAGCCCCATGATGACGGAGGCGTCACTGCCTCCAATGCCCGCGTTGCGGGTTTCTAACCACTTCGCGTGGTCAGTCTCTGCCTCATGGCAGGATAAAATCAAATCACAACCTCTATATACCATTACCTTTCCTCCTGTTTCTGTGATACAATGAGGGCGGATGATAAAAAGAATGAACGCATCCACCCCTTTGGCCTTTGACGTGTGCTAGACGTCAGAGGCCTTTTCTTTTGGCTTCTAATATGGGGCACCACTTCGGCGGCCTGGTGTGAAATGAAAGGTCTAGTGTTTTCCCTACAGCTGCCCCTTTAATGTTGCAAACGCTAGTGTCATTTTGCTTTTCGCAAGTAGTCACACCTTTGAAATAGCAAGTTACACAGCTGATTCGTCCCGCTTCCTTAACTTTCGGGCAAAAAAGACTTTTAAGAGTTTCTGTTGGCGCAGAGCTTATATTGTCGTTCGGAATAGGGCAGATGCCTTTGAATGGGCATGTGCCGCAGTCAAGGTTGACCTTCTTCCTCATCTTCATCACCTCCCTTCATAAGCCTTTCCGTTCCTTTCTTCCTTTCCGTGGGGTTTGTTATCTGATATTCGGGGTGGCGGGATCCACGTAGATGGTGATCTCTGTCCCCGGCTGCACGGCTCCGGGATCCTTGATATGGTTATCTTCGAGGATCCTCAAGGTGAGCTCATTGATGTTCTCTTTTGGGGTGGCAATCCTGGCGGCTACCTGGTAAATGGTGTCGCCTTCTTCCATGGTGTAATGGTATGAAATGCGCTCAGCCTCCTCGCCTCCATCCACTAGGGCACCGGCACCGGTAACCAAACCGACGCAGATGATGGCTGCTGCTAAATGGGATTTTCTGATCATGCGGATCTGTTCTTCTAAATCCTTCGGCGTGTCATTCCACCACCACCGAATCCATTTCAGGAGCCCTTTGCGGGGCTCTTTTTCTCTGCCTTCCATGGGGCGCCTCCTTTCTATGCGTTCTTTCTTCTGCTTGCCCGGACTGCGCAGATGGTCTTGGGAACCGGCGGGATGCCCTGGCGGGCTTTGCCTTTGGCCGCCACCCATTCCCGGAGGGCGTCCACGGGGATGACCGTTTTCCCCGGGGTCAATCGGAAGGCGGGGAATGTCTCATCTTCTTCCAACACCTTGCTGAGTGTCTTGTCTGAAACGCCCACCATCTGGGCCGCTTCCTTAATGCTCAGGGTAAGCCTTGCCTGTTCCATCGCTCTTCCTCCTCATCCTCTTCATCATCTTGGTTTCCTTCCTTTTTGCGAGTTGCTCCCGTTTTCCGTTAGTTATTGGGTAAAAAAATTAGTATTTGAGCTGACCAACCCCAACGCCGAAATAGTCGGCTAACGCATCCGCCTTCGCCAGAGGGATGATTCCGGTTCTCCTCTCCCAGTCTCTGTATGTCGTTTCGCTTACGCCGATGTATTCGGCTACTTTCCCCTGTGTTACGTGCTTCCGGGCTCTTAGTTCACGAAGGCTGTATTTTACTACCTGGTCCGCTGGGACCTTCACGAAGAATCTTTCTTGGTTCATTACATTCACCTCCTGTCTCTTTCAATAATTATTTTACTCCCGTTTTCCGTTAGTTGCAAGCAAGAAATTGCGTTTTCCGTTTATTTATCCGTGAAAGCCACTATTATTCTTGTGGTTTTCAGAAGTTAGAGGTATAATTTGACTAGATAGAAAGGAGGTGATAATTATGTGGTTCTCTAAAAATCTTCGATTTCTTAGACAAAAAGCCGGACTTTCACAGGATGAACTTGGTGAATTTGTAGGAAAGTCTTTCACTACAATTCAGCGATGGGAAACCGGCATTAATGAGCCTAATCTTGCAACCGCAAATATCCTTGCCAAACGCTTCGGGGTAGATTTAACCGAAATGTGCAAAATTGACCTTTCTTCTGCAGACGCATCGCGCGGCGTTTCATCCAGTTGGTATTATGTGATTCCAGCGGATATTTCTGCAGGTGAACTGGTAAAATGTAATCCCATCGGAAAATTCCCCCGCGTCTCGGTTCCTGACTTCATCATGGGGAAATACGCCCACAACCAGCGCATTGTCTTCATGCATGTAAACGGTGAATCCATGAGCCGGGTGATTCCAGACGGTTCCATCATTGCCGTGGAAACGGGCATAGAAAAAGGATCCATCCACCCGGGGGATCCTGTGGTGGCCACCAATGGCCGGGAGTACACGGTGAAGCGGTATTATGACGACCCGGGGAGGCGACGATTGATTCTAAGGCCTGATTCCTACGACCCCCTTTTCACGGACATCATTATTTCCTACGATACGCCGGAACCCTTCACGATATATGGAAAGGTGGTGATATATCCGGTCTATTTGTAAAGCCGCGGACTGCTTGCCGGAAATGCGCAATCTGGCAAAACCGCGCAATAAAAAAAGAGCTGCCCGCCGGTTGCGCGGGCAGCTCAGGCGCCGGGTAACCGGTCCGGCGTCTTTATGGGTTTACGCCTGGCAAAACGCCGGCGAGCCCCGTGGTCCGAATCCACGGAAAGGAAGGACCATCTGTATTATATCACGGGGCCCGCCGCTTTGTCTGGCATTCATTACAAGGAGGCCAATCATGGCGAAACGGTATTCCCTCCGAAAGGACGGCCTGTATGAGGCTACCTGCCGGGTGGACGGGAAAAAGAAACATTTTTATGGGAAAACCCAGGCGGAAGCGGCGGCAAAACGGGACCGCTATCTTGCCGCCCGGGACGACTTCCCTTACATTGATGAAAAAATCACCCTCTCTGAATGGGTGGAGTCGTGGCTCGCATCCTGCAGGAATGAATTTTCATCCACCACCTTCTATGACTACTCCACCATCTACAAGGCGTATATAGTCCCTTCGGATGTGGCGGCGTTCCGGCTGGAGCAGCTCACGCCGCTAGCGCTGCGCCGCCTGCAGGAGGATCTCCTCGCCCGTGGGCTGTCTCCACGGACCGTGGGTATGGTGCACCAGGTCATTTCCGGGGCCCTAAAACGGGCGGTAGCGGACGGCGTCATTCGCCACTCCCCCATGGAAGGCGTGAAACGGCCGCGGGTGGAAAAACGGCGGGCCGTGAAGGTTTTCTCCCGCGAGCAGATAGAAAAAATCCTTGCCGCCGCGGAACGGCCAGAATATTTCCGCCGCTTCATACGCCTGGCCCTCTATACGGGCCTTCGGCGGGGCGAACTCCTGGGGCTCCGCTGGCAGGATATTGATTTCCATAAGATGACCCTGTCCGTGGGGCAGACGGTGGTGCTGGACCAGTCGGGCCCTCATGTGGGCGATACCGCTAAAACCCGGTGCTCCATCCGCACCATTTCCATCAGCTCCGCCGCGGCGGACGTCCTCCGCCTCCAGCACGCCGCCGTGATGCGTCGGAAGCTGGCGGCGCCTCCCTCCAAACGAAAGGCGGCAGAGGCCTGCACCTTGGTATTTCCTTCAAACGCCTTCGGGGCGGTAAGCCCCAACACGGTGACCGTCTTCTTTAATGAGGCGGTCAAAAAGGCAGGGATCTATGAAAGGGGCCTTTCCTTCCATGCCCTCCGCCATACCCACGCCACGTTCCTTTTAGAAAACGGCGTGAGTATAAAGGTAATCCAGGACCGACTGGGTCATTCCTCCGCCGTCACCACCCTGGATTATTATTCTCACGTCTCCCCGAAAATGGATGAGGAGGCCGCCCGCATTGCGGATAAAATCACTCTTGAAGAAGGCACGTCAAAATGAAATACATGAACCGCGAATATAAAGCCCCGCTCTCCACCCTTCACCGCGGCGTCCTTGGCGATACCCCAGCGGCGGAGGTCATGGACCACTATGAAGATGTTATAAATAAAATTAATACCCTCGCCTGTCTGGCTGGCCGCCTCTCATCCGAAACCGGTGCCGCCTCCGCTGCCTATAGCCATTTGGCCATGGATGGCGACGGCGAGCCCCTCATGGATCCGAAGGCCCCGCTGCCCCGTGTGGTGGAAATCAAGGGCCGCCTATCTCACGTGCTGGCGGAAATGGCGGACCTGGGCGCTCAGGTGGAAGATCTCTGGAACAATTACGACCGCTCCATCCGCGAAACCGCCGGAAGGCAGCCCTTGGGGCCTCTAATTTTAAATGGTCGTAAGATGGTCGTAGAACCACAAAATTAACGACTATTTCTAGAAAATAAAAAAGGCGGGGTAGCCCGTGATTATCGGATAAAATCACAGGCTACCCCGCCTTTGGTGTTCTCATGAATTTCTTATTATACTATAAATGAAGGGGAGGTTTAAGAACGTGGGCTTCCGAGTGAACCAAGGCTTCATCTATCGATCCATTGCCTGTTATCTATGAATGAGTCACTTCCATTGACCATGTATTCCTTCCTGTTATCTTTCTTATGCCCGACAGTTCTTGATGATTCCGGCTTCAATGAATGCGCAGGACTTTTTGAAACCGCAAGATGGCCGATATCTCTTTGAGGATTCTTAAATTTCAGTGCATAAGAAGAAAGATTGATTGATAATTTCCATATGCAAGAGTATAATACTTATAAGTGATATTCGATTTTTTGTTTTTTCTATCAATCATTTGGGGGATCTCCATGAAATTGACATTGCTCGCCCTGAGCTATTTCCAAAAGACAGCCGAGCTGCAGCACCTGACGCGCGCAGCAGAAGCCCTTCACATTTCCCAGCCGTCCCTGTCCCATACCATCAAGGTACTTGAGACAGAGCTCGGCGTGCCGCTCTTTTCCAGAAGCGGCCGAAACATCGTCCTCACAAGATATGGCGAGATTCTGCTCCGCCATACGAACCGCATCATGCAGGAGCTGCACGGCGCGCAGAAGGAGCTGGCTGATACCAAGGAAGCACAGAAGCTCACCGTCACCATTTCTCTTTTCGCGGCTTCTATGATCATCCCGGCTTTCCTCACCCGTTTCCGTCAGGAGCATCCGGATATCCGTTTCGAGATCCTGCAGCAGCACAATAAGCCGGGGCAGCAGAACCAGAATCATGTGGATCTCTTCCTGTCCTCCTCCATCAATCCGATCGAGAATGACCACTCTGTGACGCTCCTCAAGGAAGACATCATGCTGGCTATGCCGGATACGGATCCGCATGCCAGAAAATCGTCTGTCAATCTGGATGAATTTGAGAAAGCGGGATTCATTTCTCTGGAAGCAGGCTCTTCCCTTCGTACCATCACAGACTTCTACTGCCGCATGGCAGGCTTTGTCCCACACGTGGTACTCGAGAGCGACAGCCCGATGACGGTACGTGAATTCATCCGCGCCGGCCTCGGTGTATCTTTCGCGCCGCGCATCACATGGCATGGTGTCGGCGGCGACCATGTCGCGCTGGTACCGATCTCCTCTCCGAGCTGCTCGCGCTACATCAGCCTTTCGTGGAAAAAAGGCGAGAAGCTCTCTCCCCCGGCAGATATGCTGAAGCGCTATATCATCGAGAATTTCTCTGACTTCGCCAGAGAATATGCGGGACTTCCGCCGGAAAGATAAGAAAAAAACGAAGGCATCTTCCTTCTGGTGCCTTCGTTTTTTAGTGATCGCGCGGCCCACCAGATCCGATAAAAGCATATCCTGCTATATGAGAGAGCCGCCACCATGCCCCGCCCCTCCTCACAAGCAAAAAGCCCATCAGACGATGGGCTTTTTGCTTGTGAAATTGTCTATACCAGGCGAGAACGCCGTGGTTACATCAATGGGGCAGTTCAGAGAAACGTGATTTCTAATCCCTAGCTGCTAATCACTAGTCCCTAGTCACCAGTCACTCATCCAAGAAACGCCATTTCCTCTTTCCAAGACGCGGACATTTCTTTCATCTTAGCGATCATGTCCCCTGCGTGTGTCTGCTGACGTTCTACGGACTTCGGCCCTGTGCCGCCGTAGCTTTCACGGTTCTTCACACAGTTTTCGATAGAGAGGGCTTCTTTGATATCTTCTTCAAAGAGCGGGCTCATGGATCTGAATTCCTCCATGGAGAGATCCAGAAGGACCTTGTGGTGCTCGATGCAGTAGTGGACCGCATTTCCGACGACGGCATGCGCCTGACGGAAAGGCAGACCTTTCTTCGCAAGGTAGTCTGCCATATCGGTCGCATTCGAGAAGTCACTTTCAAGGACTTGGCGAGTGTGATCGCCATTGACAGTCATGGTGGAGATCATGCCGGCATAGATGTCGAGGGCGAAGTACAGGGTATCCAAGGCATCAAAGACGCCTTCCTTATCTTCCTGCATATCCTTGTCATAGGCCAGCGGCAGACCCTTCATGACGGTCAGAAGACCGATGAGATGTCCATAGACACGGCCGGTTTTGCCGCGAATGAGCTCACACATGTCCGGATTTTTCTTCTGAGGCATGATGGAGCTGCCCGTGGAGTATCCGTCATCAAGCTCGATGAACTGGAATTCGCTGGTAGACCAGTAGATGAATTCTTCCGACAGACGCGAGAGATGCATCGCACAGATCGATGCGAAGGAGAGAAACTGGAGAAGGTAGTCGCGATCCGAGACCGCATCGAGGCTGTTTCCATAGACGGAGGCGAAGTGAAGGTCATTCGATTCTTCTTCGGGATGTGTCGGGTACGTGGTCCCTGCCAGCGCACAGGCGCCGATCGGCGACATGTCACACATATCGTAGCAGTCTTCGAGACGCTTGAAGTCACGCTCGAGCATCGCAAAGTACGCGAGCATGTGATGAGCGAAGAGGACCGGCTGCGCGCGCTGCATGTGGGTGTAGCCCGGCAGGATGACGTCCTGATATTTCTTGGAAGCAGCGAGGAGGGCTTCTAAGACGGCGATGAGCTTTTCAGACAGGCGCGCGATATTTCTCTTCATGTACATATGGAGATCCAGCGCACACTGGTCATTGCGGCTTCTCGCCGTGTGGAGGCGGGCGCCGGCATCACCGATCTCCTCAGTGAGACGTTTTTCGATATTCATATGAATATCTTCGAGTTCGACGGAGAAAGGAAATGTCCCTTCATCGATCTCTTTTTTGATAGAGAGAAGACCCTTGGTGATCTTTTCCTGATCCTCTTTGGAAATGATCCCATGAGCCGCCAGCATTTTTGCATGGGCGATAGAGCCGGCGATGTCTTCACGATACATGCGGCAGTCATAGGAAATGGATGCATTGAAATCCAGTGCATTCTTTTCCTCTGCCTTCGTGAAGCGTCCGCCCCACATCATATCACTCATTTTGCATTCTTCTCCTTCATGAGAGCGCGGATGGTGAGCGGCAGGCCAAAGAGGTTGATGAAGCCTTCTGCATCTGCCTGATTGTATACATCATCTTCACCGAAGGTGACGAATTCTTCATTATACAGGGAGTACGGGCTTTCTGCGCCATTGGACATGATGTTGCCCTTGTAGAGGCGAAGGGTGACTTTGCCGGTCACGGTTTCAGAGGTCTTGTCAGCGAAGGCCTGCAGTGCTTCGCGCAACGGTGCGAACCACATCCCGTCATATACAAGCTCCGAGTATTTTACAGCAGCGATTTCTTTGAAATGGAAGGTCGCGCGGTCAAGGCACAGGCGTTCCAGTTCGGTGTGTGCGTAGAAAAGGATGGAGCCGCATGGATTTTCATAGACGCCGCGGGACTTCATGCCGACGAGGCGGTTTTCTACGAGGTCATCGATGCCGATGCCGTTGCGTGCGCCGATGGCATTCAGGGTATTCACGAGCTCTACGCCGTCCATCTTCTTGCCATTGACAGCGGTCGGGATGCCTTTTTCAAAATCGATGGTGACGATCTCCGGCTTATCCGGAGCTTCTTCCGGATCGCAGGTGACGAGGTACATATCCTTGTGCGGCGCATTTGCCGGATTTTCCAGGTCATCGCCTTCATGGGACAGATGCCACATATTCCAGTCCATGGAGTATGGGTATTTCTGTGCAGCCTTTTCTTCATCAGTCTGCTTTTCATCATACTTGTCGATCGGCACACCATGTGCTTCTGCATAAGCCATTTCATCTTCACGGGACTTCATATCCCAGATACGCCATGGAGCGATGATCTTCATGTGCGGAGCCAGTGCTTTGATGGTGAGTTCGAAACGAACCTGGTCATTGCCTTTGCCGGTCGCGCCGTGGCAGATGGCATCAGCGCCATATTTCTTTGCCATGTCGACGAGGCATTTGCCGATCAGCGGACGAGCGAAGGAGGTACCGAGCAGGTACTTGCCTTCATAACGGCCATCTGCCTGAAGGACTTTGTATGCATATTCTTCAATGAATTCTTTGCGAACATCAAGAGTCTCTGCATATTCAGCACCGGATGCGAGCGCCTTCTTGTGGATGGCTTCGAAGTCTTCCGGCTGTCCCAGATTCACGGTGCAGGCAATGACTTCACAGCCATAGGTTTCTTTCAGCCACGGAATGATAACGGAGGTATCCAGACCACCGGAATATGCAAGGACTACTTTCTTTACGCTTTTAATATCTGTCATGATAATGCCGCCTTTCAAAATAATATAGACAATTTCATCAGCCCTTTCACATGGGCTTGTTTAACGATGTGATAATTATACAGCGTTGTGCATAAAATTGCAATAGCTTTTGTGAAACTTTTTTCAAATAAAAAACGTGAGAGACTCTATCTCTCACGCTTTGGGATCGCTATCCATTTGTCTATTGGCTGAGGCGGCGCCCTGGGGCGGCCTCCGGTCACCAGTCACAGATCCATCGGGAGCCTCACTCACTATCCCCGCCCTATGACTGATGCACGCTGTCAAGGATCACTTCGATGATCTCGCTGCATTCATCCTCGATCTCCAGCATAAAGGAGTACAGGTTTTTGATATCCCGTTTCTTCAGCCCGAGAGACAGCAGGATGAGGGAGGCAAGCTCTCTTCGAAGCACACGAACAGGACCGGTGCGGTCAAAGTCGAAGGCTTGCATATAGCCGAGCATGGCGCCTTTGGAAAGGAGCATGCGTGCATAATATTCATCCGGCTTCAGATAGCCCATACAGTCTGCCTCTGCGAGGTAGTGATCTGCGAGATCCAAATGCGTATGGAGCAGGGCTTCGAAAATCTTTGGCTCCGTATAGGCTTCATAGTAGAGTTCACGGAAAACCGATTTCTTCTCGATCGCATACAGCTCGACCGCCAGGATCGCTGCATAGTGATATTCCAGCGGTTTATCAGAGAAGCGCTTCTCCACCTCATCCACGATCACCTGGCAAAGTTCATTCGTAATGGCCGAGAAAACAGCGTCTTTATTGTCAAACAGATTGTAGATACTGCCCGAGGTGATCCCGGACTCCTGTACGATCTGGCGAATGGTTGTCTTTTTATACCCCTGTTCCAAAAAAAGTCTTTTAGCGGTGTTAAGAATATTCGCACGAACGCCCACCATACGTTCTGCTCTTGTTGCTGCCTGTGCCATGATTATGTCCCCTTTTCATGAACAATGAGGCCAAACTCCGAATGGCCCCGAAAACTCAAAAATCAACTCTCCCCAAAATAAGGGTACACTATTTCAAATGTATCTGGTTAATTATAAAATATAATAAAACGAATTGTCAATTTAACAAATAAGAAAATCTGCCGGACGGGACTGATTTTCATCGGGAGGATCAGAAACCCCGCCCTCCGGCATGCACCGAGCCGCTTTTCTTTTGATCGATCAGAAAATCTTTTCCTGCACGGGGCATGGAACGTGCAAGTACATGAAGTCAAGGTCAGTCATCCATCAGAAAAATGCAATAGAAAAAGAGCGGGAAATTAGGGGAGACCCGCTCTTTTCTGCCTGCGCTCTTGTGAAGGCGATGGGATGTCATCGGGGCTATGGGGAAAGCGGGAAACCGTGGTATAGGGGTATACCGCGGCGGGATGACTCGCCCGTCACGCGAAACGCAGGCAATGGTTTGCTTTAAGACACAGACAATATGCTTATGCTCTTAAAACATGCTTTTATTATAAATCATGTTTCATGCTTGTCAAGTGTCTTTCCCTACTTTTACGCCAAATGACAGGGAAAGATAGACATTTCTCATAAAGGCCCGTCAGAAATGCTTTGTCCAGTCGATGAGATCGCCTTCAGATACGCCGCCGGAGAAACGAGTCCCTGGAAACCACTCGCCACTCTTGGCCGTTTCTTCTAGCAGCACATCGCTGTCTCCAAGACCACTGGAATGCGATGTGCAGAAAGGAATGACCTGCTTTCCGGAAAAGTCATGATTCCGCACAAAATGATACACAATATTCGGTGCTTCGCCCCACCAGATCGGATACCCCAGGAAAACCGTCTCATAGCTATCCCAACCAGGTACATCCCCATCGATCTCCGGCATAAGGCTCCGATCCTGATGTTCGCGGCTGACGCGGCTGTTGTCATTTGTATAATCGAGATCCGAATCCGTATAGGGTTCTTTCGGCTTGATTTCCCATACATCCAACCCTTTGGTGCGCGCAATGATTTCCGCAGCGCGTTTTGTATTCCCTGTCGCAGAAAAATATACTACGATGGCTTTGGCATCTTTCTTCACCATATGGGTCTCGCTCGATGCGCCTGCTGCTTTGTCCTCGCGATGAGGCACACCCGTGGTTCCCCCGCAGCCGGTTAACCCTCCCGCTGCCAGAAACGCACACGAAAGAGCGATCGCTTTCTTCCACATCATGATCCTTCCTTTCCCTCTTCATTTTTCTTTTGATAAATCTGGTAATCAATCTGATCGAGCTGCTGCTGCTTTTCGTGAATATCATCCAGCAGGCGGAAGCGTTCTTTTCTGAGCTCTTTGATTTTCATCTTTTCGAGCTCTTGCTGTTGCACATCCATTCTACCCTCGCACTTTCTTCTCCATCATAGAAATCCAAGCGTCCACGTCCTTTTCCGGCGTAATCTGTTCGTCGCCCCCATAGGGGTCAAAGCGGACTTCTATCGTCCCGAGAACTTCATCCGCATGGGTTAAATTCTTAAGATGCTTGATGGCGCTCCCTGGCCAGCCGCCATGTGTCGTGAAGAAAATCATTTTCTTTCCAGTGAAGTCATGCGTCGTCACGAAGGTGCGCATGGCAGGCGCCATGGTGTACCACCAGGTCGGCGATCCCAAAGCAATCACATCATATCCCGCGATATCCTTCTTCATCGGACGAAGCGGCGGGCAATAGCCTTTCTGCACTTCCGTCTGTCCCACTTCGACTGTTTCCTCATAGGGACCGTACTTCTTGACCGTTTCGATACGTTCGATGTCAGCCCCTGTAGCTTTTCTCAGCGCTTCTGCGATCTTTTTCGTATTTCCATGACTATAGCTGTAGTAAACAATCAGTATCTTCATAGACACCTCTTCAGCGAGTCAGCGCGTCATAGGCTGCCGCGCTGACTTCCTCGCACCACTCATTAGAAAGATCGGTCCCCGGGATCTCAAAAGCCAGATGGCTGAACCAGCTCTCCTTCTTTGCCCCATGCCAGTGTTTCACATTTGCGGGAATTTCCACGATATCACCTGCCTTGAGGCTCTGCGCCTCTTTTCCTTCTTCCTGATACCAGCCTTCGCCATCGACACAGATGAGCACCTGCCCGCCCCCGCTCTTGGCGTGGTGGATATGCCAGTGATTGCGACAGCCCGGCTCGAAGGTCACATTGCAGATGGTGAGGGGATTCCCCGGCTCAGAAAGGACTTTCAGATAGGAGCAGCCGGTAAAATACTTCGCGTAAGCCGTATTCGGCTCGCCCTGCCCAAAGAGGCCGCCGTGCTCTGCGTCCCCATTCTCATAGACTTCCATGGCAAGATGGAAGGCCGCCCATGCATTCGGCCAACCCGCGTAAAAAGCAATGTGCGTCAGAAGTTCTGCCATTTCCTCCTGCGTCACGCCATTCTTTTTGGCTTCCTTCAAATGGTAGGCAAGAGACGCATCTGTCATGCCCTTCCCGATCAATGCGCTGACCGTGATGATGGAACGGAGCTTGCGCGACAGTTTCTCCTCTCGGCTCCACACTTCACCAAAAAGAACATCATCATTGAGTGCTGCAAATTTCGGCGCAAAATTTCCCAGAATGGTGCGTCCTGCTGTCTGTTTAACCATAGCATAATCCTTTCTGCTTACATATTGAATAAAAAACGGACAGGGCAAGAAGGTTCTCCAGAGATCATGCGAGATCCTGCGACTCATGCCCCATTTTTCTGATGCGGTGTCCTAGCCCCTCCGCTCAAGATGATGATACGAAGAACTGAGGAAACGCTGATGCCTCGCAGTCATAAGACACGCCGCCCCCTGAATTCCCCAATCACCAATCCTTAGTCACCGGCTACCACCTTTGGAAATTCGAGGTTGATGACCTCCGCCATCATGCGCTTCATATTCCAGTCGCCGTGAAGGCCGTCCAGCGCGAGCCAGGTGGGAAGCTCCTCCATCTCTTCAAAGGGCGCGGCAGTATCGATATGGACCTCCCCGCGTATGAAAGCATTCACCTCATCGAAAGAAGCTTTCCAGCCCTCATAGGTCGGTTCATGAAAAGCCTTCTGGATGTTTCCGGGATTGATCGGCGGCAGCGTCATCAGGATGGGCGTGATGCCATGCTCGCGGCACTTTCTCTGGATCTCCTTCAGGTCAGAGATCACATCCGCTGCCGGGACGCCGGCGCGAAGGCTGTTCGTCCCGCCCAAGATGAGAAGGTAGTCCGGCGAAAAAGGAAGCACGTCCTTTTCGAAGCGCATGACCATCGCCTCACTCGTATCCCCGCTTTGGGAAAGATTGATCGAAGGAAAGTCCAGATACGACTCATAGCTGTAGGCAAGGTCGGCAGGCCCAAAGGAGAGATGGCCGCCGCCGTGAGAAATGCTGTCGCCATAGACGGCGACCTTCCAATGCTTCACGGGATTTTTGACCTCCTGCGGCAGGCTCCACTCACCCACGGGCTTCCCCGTACTGTCCATTCCCCTGACGCGCCAGTAGTAGGTTCCCGTCCGCGGCGCGTCATCATAGAGATCCGTGAGCTCTGTCTTGGCCGCATAGATGCGGTGGACGGAGGGCGAGAAGCCATGGAGATTTTCCGGATACTTTGACGTGACTTCGATCTCATAGCTCGCGGCATTCGGATTTCCTGTGTAGGCATAGACCGGATACAAAAGGACGCTGCCATTTCCCTTGCCATAGGGATCGTGCGGGATGGGCGCATTGCGCTCCGTCTTGAAAAGTGCGCTCTCCACATCTGCCGGCTGCGAATAGGGGCCGATCGGATGCCCATCCAGATCGTACGCCCGTACACGATAAAAAAGAGGCTTCTCTGCCTGTAACTGTCTCATGTCCAGCATGAGGCTATTCGTGTATACCTGGGTATTCCTGTAAATCGCATTGGCTATCGGAGTATCCGCTCGCAGGTCTTTGGGGATCTTTTTGAAAATCTCCACCTCGCTTCTGACGGCATTCAGATTCTGCGGCCAGGTCAGGCAGCCGTACGCCCCTTTCTCCTCTTTGATTACCTGCGCGGCGCGGACTTCCTCACAGTGAAAATGCAAGGATCCTGCGGTCATGATAAGTGGCAGCACCGCAAGCACAAGTCCTGCAGCAAACCGCCTTTTCCATTGGATCGCCATCGTTCATGCTCCTCCCTTCGTTTCTTCTGTCATTAGTATAGGCAGAATGCTGCTGCACAGCAAATACTTATGGATTATGAATTTGGATAGTGAAAAGGCATGAAGTGGGCTAGAAGCCGAGGATGAGGAATGGGGTGTGACTGGCGACTGGTGGCGAGTCACTTCAATCCCTCCTCGGGCATCGCTGTGATTCATACGCTGCGACGCTTCTATATTTTTATACATCTCACTACCATTTCGCATTTCTCATGCAAGCAAGGCTTTCAAACACAATCAAGGAACGGCACTCCCATGGGCCCCGATTTTCCAATAAAAAACACCTGCTTTCGCAGATGTTTTCCCTCACTTCAACTTCTCTTTCAAAAACTCAATGAACGTTTTCGTGACACGACTGAAGGGCTGATTTCTGCGCCACGCAAGAAATGTGTAGATATACTGCGGCTTTTCTCCGATCGGTCTGAAACAGATCCGATGTTCATCAAGAAAGGGGAGTACACCCTCCCCGGCGATAAAATAGCCCATGCCCTCGTCGACCATGATGGCCAAGTTCGTGGGGAGGTCAGACTCGATCATGGCAGGATGGCTTTCCTGATCCGTATGCCTGGCAAAGAGCATCGCATCAAGATCTGGACGAAGCCCCTGCAGCAGGGGGCGGCCTTCAAGGTCTTGCATCCATACTTCCGGCTTCTTGGCGAGCGGATCATCCGCACGCATATACACCCCCATCCGGCTCGGTTTTCCGATGAGGAGTGACTCATACTTCTCCCTATCGAAAGGCTGCACAAGGAGGCCCACATCGACGCAGCCATGATCCATACATTCACAAATGTATGGCGTGATGTCCGTGTAATAGCGGAAATATACAAAAGGATGGAGTGTCTGGAATTCCTTAATGAGACGCACGAAATCACGTGCCTGCGAGAGATCCCCTCCTGCCACGCTGATGGTGCCTTCCAGATTTTCTGCCGCCTGCGAGACTTCCATCTCCGTCTTGTCGACCAGAGAGACGATCTCTTCGGCGCGTCGGCGAAGAAGAATGCCTTCCGGCGTCAATGCGATCTTGCGTCCGCTCCGATCCAGGAGCGGGACGCCCATATCCGCTTCGAGATCCGCCATCTGGCGCGACAGCGTCGGCTGCGTGATGTGGAGGCGGCTGGCCGCCTTCGTGATGCTCTCCTCACGCGCAACCATGAGAAAGTATTTCAACACACGGATTTCCATGGAAATCGCTCCTTTCATGAAATCATTTTTCTCATTATATCATGGGAAGGAAAGGGGGCAAGGGTTAGCCCTCGGGGCGGCTCCGTCCACTGATTTTGAGTAAAAGCTCGGCTCTCTAGTTAGGAGTTAGGAGTTAGGAGTGTTGGTGCGGCGCATAAAAATATAGAAGCGCCGTAAATTTTAGATAAACCGTACTCTCGTATCGTCATTCCGACCGAAGTGGAGGAATCTTTTTCGTTTGCGGCATACCGCCGGGTAAGCTCAAGAACGCAAATGGGAAGCCTGCTTTCAAAGGCAGGGAGTACGGTGTTTCATGCAAGAGAAACAACGCACAATGTACGGATTTCCGCTGCAACAAAGATCCCTCGGCTTTGCTTGGGATGACGAAACGGAGAGATGGCTACCCGACAACTGCTTTCAGACTTAGATCATGAGACATGCTGTCCCTTGATTTCGAATGAAAGCTTTGCTCGAATGAGGAATTAGGAATGAAGGTGGCGGCTCCGCCGCAAATATATATTTTGCAGCGAAGCTGCCACCACAATCCTGAACCCATCAACCTGAACCCGACAACAACACAAAAGACGCGCTCGCGCACGTCTCTTTCGTTAAAAGCTGTATGTTCCCTTATAGATCAGGTCTTTGATGAAATTCGGAAGGGCAAAGCAGCTTTTCTGGATATGTTTATTGTAGTACTTCATCGGCTGCGGGCCGTCTTCACGGACCGTGGCTGTCAGCGGGTCATATTTCTTCGATCCGATCATGAAGGAGTGCATACACTCCGGATAGATCGGCACGTGTGAAAAATACATGCGTACGATGGGGAATACATCACGCATCGCCTCAAAAACATCGTGGACGGTCTTCTGCTGGACGATCGGGGACTCGGTCTGCTGGACGATGAGCCCATCTTCTCTAAGAGCCGCCTTGGCGCTTTTGTAGAATTCTCTCGTGAAAAGGCCTTCGCCCGGTCCGATGGGGTCAGAGCAGTCGATGATGATGACGTCATAAAAGTCCTTCACCGCGGCCGCAAAAGCGATGCCATCTCCCACATGGACATGAAGCTTCTTCGGCGGATCCAAAAGGACTTTGGAGATCGTCGGGAAATATTCCTTCGAAAGCTCGATGACGCGGCCATCGATGTCGCAGAGATCCACCTGTTTTACACACTCGTGGCGGCAGACTTCGCGTGCGACGCCGCCGTCTCCGCCGCCAATGATGAGTACACGCTCCGGATGAGGATGCATCATGAGCGGGACATGCGCGATCATTTCATGGTACGTCCACTCATCCTTGACGGAAGTCTGGAAAACACCGTCTAAGATGAGAAGACGTCCATACTGCTCCGTCTCGACGATCTCAATGTGCTGAAAGGGGGTCTGTTCTTCATGCAGTCTTTTTGTGATCGCTAGAGTGAGCCCCAGATGGTCATTGGCCCACTCAGTCACGGTCTGCTTTGTTTCCATAGGCTTAGTTCTCTTCTTTCGGAGCCACTGTCTTAGCCGCCTCATCGAAAAGATTTCCGCCGGCAGGCGCAGGAGCGGCTTCCTCTGCTTCTGCCGCCGGTGCTGCTTCTTCTTCCGAGGAAGAAGGCTCCGCCTCAGCGACCGCTTCAGACGGTTCAGAAGCTGCCGGCTGCTGAGCCTGCACCGCCTGCGGCGCACGAGCGGCTTTGGCTGCTTCGATCAGCGCCAGCGCAGATTTGAAATTTGACAAGAGCTTTTCGATATACAGATTCATATCGCCTTCTGCCTTCAGCAGATCCGCATTCATCTTGCGACGAGCCGCTTCAGCATCGGAAACGATCTTCTGCGCTTCGCTCTGGGCTTCCTGAATGGAAAGCGCGGCTTCCTTGTGTGCATTCTTCTTCACATTATCTGCGGTTTCCTGCGCCATGACCAGCGTATGGGACATGGTCGACTCCATCTTTTCGTAGTTGCGGAGCTTCGTGCGGATGATGTCCATTTCTTCTTCCATCGCACGGTGCTCGCGGTAAATCTTTTCATAGTCGCTCGCAAGCTCTTCCAGAAAGGCATTCACTTCATCCTTCGAATAGCCGCGGATCTGACCGGAAAATGTTTTATTATGAATATCCATCGGTGTGATCATGATCTATGCTCCTTTAATGATATTCTTACTTATGAGTTCAAGGGTTCAGGGTTCAGGGTTCAGGGTTAGCCCCTCGGGCGTGCCGTCCCATGATTATGTGTGAAAGAGGTTCAGAGGGTTCTATAGGTTCAAGAGGTTCAAAGGGGTTGGTGCGGCGCATAACAATCAAAAGCGCCGCGGAGATTTGAAATTAGCGATTTTCCCGTATCGCAAACCTAATCCCTAGCCACTAATCCCTGCTTTCAAACTTCAAGGCTATGGTATTCACGAAAGATGAGAAATCTATGAACCTGTCGAACCTACAGAACCCATTGAACCTATTAACCTGAACCCCGAACCCTTACTTATATCTGTCGATCAAAAGCCCCGTCCGTCCTTTTCGGCTCGTACCGGTCTCTTCTTTGATCTCGATGCGGCCGCGTCCCCGGATGCTGATGATATCGCCTGCCTTCACCGTCTGGGACGCGCTCTTGGCAGGCTGCCAGTTTACCTCCGTGCGCCCGTCATCGACGGCCTGCACCATCTTGGAGCGGGAGATACCAAAGCCCGCTGCCCCGACGGCATCCAGGCGAAGAGAGGCCACTGTCGCACGGACTTCCTTGGCCGTTTTCTTCGGCGGCTCGATCTCCTCCATCGGGATCTCTTTGACCGTGACAGGGACCATGGCAACCTTATGGAAATTGTCTCTGATCCACCCGGCCATGGTACTGTCTGCTACGATCTGACAGCCGGCGCCCTGCATGAGGATGTCGCCAAGAACGGCACGGTCGATACCAAGACCCATCAGCGAGCCTAAGACGTCCCGATGCCCGATCAGGCGGTAACGGTCATCCCAGGTGACGGAGAGGAGTGTCATGCCAAAGTCGATGGGACCGTCATAGTCGTCTCTGGAAAAGGCGATGCGCACGCGCTCTGCCTCATGATAGCCGCCTTCACTTTTCACCGTGACCGTCTTCATATGGGTTGCGATAGTCTGCCCGATCTGCGCGGCAAAAGGCGACATAAACGGGCCGACAGCAAATGGCCGTCCGCGGTCGACAGCATCGGCCAGATCCAGCAGACGGATCGCCATGTCTTTGGCATCGTCACTGGTGGCCGCAAAATAACGAATGATTTTTTCTCTATCTTTCATATGTTGATTCCTGGCTCATCATTTCTAATTATTTCCCCGCCATCTGATCCGATTTTGCGAGGCATGCTTCTACGCCATCCATCAGTGCAGCGCGGATACCCGCACGCTCCATGGCATGGATCCCCGCAATGGTGGTACCGCCGGGACTTGTGACCTGATCACGCAGCTCAGAGGGGTGTTTCCCTGTTTCCAGCACCATCTTGGCTGCACCATACAGCGTCTGGGCAGCAGCTTCGATGGCAAGCTTTCTGGGAAGACCGATCAGGACGCCGGCATCTGCCAGGGCATCAATGATGACAAACGCATATCCCGGGCCTGCCCCCGAGAGCGCGCCAAGCTCATCGAGCTGGCGTTCCGTCACGACGGCTTCCTTGCCCAGCGCGCGGAAAATATCCTCTGCCTCAGCGATGAATCCTTCCGAAGCGAATGTCCCCGGAGCGATCGCTGCCATGCCTTCTCCGACAGAGGCCGGGGTATTCGGCATGACACGGATGACTTCTGTCCCCTTCGGAAGAGCCTTTTCCAGTGTCTCGATCGTGACAGCGGCTGCAATAGAAAGGACCCGGCGGGGCGCATGCCGGGACAATTCTTCCAGCACAGAAGGAACCACGTTCGGCTTCACGGCCACAATGACCAGATCCGCCTCACCGGCTTCGCCCCCCTCTTTGGAGACAGAGACTCCGTATCGTGCTGCTTTTTCTTCCGAAGCCGCAAGGGAATGCTCCTTCACGAAGACTTCTTCTTTTTTCCATAAACCTTTGGCAAGGCAGCCGGAGAGGATCGCTCCTCCCATCGCCCCGCATCCGATGATCAGTATCTTTTTCATAGGTTCGGTCCTTTCCAGGCAGGGATGCCTTGGAAATCGGTCAGTCGATCCTTATCAAGCCGTACAGTCTCCGGCAGACAGATAAGGACATCATCATTCAGAAGTTCGATGCTTCCGTGGGCCAGATAAACAGCTCCACTCATGAAATCGACAAACCGGCTGGCTGTCTCATCATCCACACTGTCATTCAAAACGACAATAACGGCGAGCCCTTTTTCAAGAGCATCCACCCCATGCCGTGCATCTGCATACGTGCCGGGTACCATGATCACCACCTCCAGCGGACGGAGACTTCGGGCCGGCAGCGCGCCTGCCTCCGGAAGTATCTCCCTCTCCTCTGCCTGTGTGTCATAGACATCCTCGTCCTGGCCATCGAACTGCTTTTTCAGCCAGCCCATGCCCGCTTCCCAGAAAGACATCAAGCCTCTGGAGCCGAGGGTCCCTGCGGCTGCTGGGCATTCCACTGTGGTGCACCGGCCGGTGCGGCTGCCTGCTGATCCGCATAGGCAGCGAAATTCTCACGGGAAACGCTCATATTATTCGGCGCGCAGAGATAAATGCTTTCAGAGATCTGGTCGATGCGGCCATCCAAAGCATACATGATACCCTGAACGAAATCCACGATACGCTGGGCTTCATCCGCATCCGTTTTTTCCATATTCATGACGACCGGACGCATAGCCTTCAGATGATCCCCGATCTTTTCCGCATCACTGTAGCTCTTCGGGCTGACAACAACCATGGTGTATGGCTTGGCGGCCTGACGCGGGACAGCACTTCTGCCGATACCGCGGACAGCTGCCGGACGCGGCGGGACGGGCTGAGCCGGATTGACGGGAGCCGTCTCCTCGCCAAGATCCTCTTCTTCCATATCCTCATCATCACGATCGACGAACTGATCTTTAAACTTATCCAATAAACTCATTTCTTTCTCCTCCTAATGGTATACGCGAGAGCCGAAGATCGCGGTGCCGATACGCACCATCGTGGCCCCCTCTTCGATAGCCTGTTCAAAATCATGGGTCATTCCCATAGACAGGATGGAAATCTGTCCCTCGGGAAACTGCTTTTTCATATCCTCCCACATCTCGTGGGCTTTGCGGAAGACGGGGCGCGTCATCTCCACATCCTCATAATTCGGCGCCATGCACATCAGTCCGAGCACCCTCACATAAGAGAGCGACTTCGCTTCATCGATCGCCATTTTCATGTCATCTGGTGAAAGACCTGTCTTGCTTTCTTCTCCGGAAATATTAAACTCCAGGAGTACGTCCTGCACCTTATCGATCTCTGCCGCCCGCTTGTCGATCTCTTGCAGAATGGACAATGAGTCCGCTGACTGGATGAGATCTGCCATAGCAACTGCTTTTTTGACTTTATTTTTCTGCAAATGTCCCTGCAGATGCCAGGTCACCGGGAGCGAGAGCTCCTGGTATTTTTCCTCCATTTCTTGGACACGGTTCTCACCCACATGGGTGACACCGAGAGAAATGGCTTCTTCCATGTCTTTGATGGGATGGAACTTCGTCACAGCCACCAGCGTGACCTGCTGATGATACGGGGACTTTTCCCGCGCTGTTTCGATCCGCTCCATGACATGAGCTAATCGTTCTTTGATTTCTGACATAGCCCCGCCTTCTTTGTGTAGTTTCAGCATAGCTCTTCTGGTAGAAATAGTTATACTCATGATTTATTATAGCACAGAAATCCATAGGGAAAAAGGAAAAGGTTGACAGGTTCTATGGGGTCTATGGGGTCAGTGGGTTCAACGGGGGCGGTGCGGCGCATAAGAATATAGAAGCGCCGCGAAGTTTTGAAACTAGCAGTTTTCTCATATCGTAAACCTAATCCCTAGCTACTCATCCCTAATTCCTAGCCGCCCATCCCAACTCTCAAGCATCAAGGTCTAGGGAAACACTGATTCAATCGTTGTCAGATTTAATCAGCGTTTCTCTAACTCCTTTGGCTAACACTGAACCTTATACGCAAAAGCCCCGACAGCTCATCTGAGCCATCGAGGCTTTTATCACTTGTTCCTCATACCATATTCGCTTTCTTTGCGATCTCTTCCGGAATCGTCAGCCCCAGGATCTCCGCATCCTGCTTATTGATGACGATGGTATAGTCCTTCTGGTGCTGGATCGGAGATGTCTCCGGCTTGACCTTGCCATCGAGGATATCCGCCGCCAGCTCTCCTGTCTGCTTGCCGAGGCGATAGTAATCGACCGAGAGCGCTGCGAGCGCACCGTCCTTCGCCATGATGTCCGCCCCGACGATGACGGGGATCTTATTCGCATCCGTGATCTTCATCAGTGTCGGAATGGAGGAAGCCAGCGTGTTATCCGTCGGAACGTAGATGTAGTCCACCTTGCCGATGAGTGACTCCGCCACCTGCTGGATATCATTGACATTGTTCACCGTACGTTCTTCGACGGCAAGACCATGCTTCTTGCAGTAGTCCTTCATCTGGTTCGCCTGTACTTCGCTGTTTACTTCGCTCGAGCAGTAGATGAGGCCGACATGCTTCGCCTGCGGGATGAGCTTGGCAGCAAGCTCCATCTGGGCATCCATGGCTGCGAAATCACTGACTCCGGTCACGTTACCGCCGGGTCTCTCATCATTCTGTACCAGCTTTGCACTGGTATAGTCAGTGATCGCAGTACCGACGATCGGGATGTCCTTGATCTCATTCGCTGCTGCCTGCGCCGCCGGTGTCGCGATGGCACAGATCAGCTTCGGCTTCTCTGCTTTGAACCGGGAAACAATGGTCTTCAGATTCGACTGATCGCCCTGTGCATTTTCCTGCTCGATCTCGACCTTATCCGGCCCATAGCCGCGCTCCTTCAATGCATCGACGAAGCCTCTATTGGCCTCATCGAGTGAGCCATGCTGCACGATCTGTACGACACCGATCTTGATCTTGCCCGAGGCATCTCCGCTCTGTCCACCACAACCGCCGGAGATCAGAGCCGCCGCCGCGAGCGCGGCCGCTATACTGCATTTCATCCATACTTTCATCTTATGTTGCCTTCTTTTATTTATACAATACTATGTGGGGTTCAAGGTTCAGGGTTAGCCCCGAGGACGTGCTGTCCCTTGATTGTGAATGAAAGCTTTGCTCGAATGAGAAATTAGGAATTAGGAATGATGGTGCGGCGCATAAAAATCAGAAGCGCCGCGGAGTTTTGATAGCGCTTCGTGCGCATCGTCATTTCTAGGGAAACGCTGATTCCCGCAATGCAGTAAAGATCCCTCGGCTACGCTCGGGATGACGATGCCGGCGAATCCCAGTCACCAGTCACTCCTAATCCCTAGCTACTCATCCCTAGTCCACCATCGTGGCATTCTTGTATTCATCCGGGATCTTAATGCCAAGGATCTCCGCATTTTTCTTATTGATGATGACCTCATAGACTTCCGGATCCTCGACCGGAGTTTCTTCCGGCTTGATCTTTCCATCCAGGATCTGGGCCGCCATGTGGCCGGCCTGGACGCCCGATTTATAGAAATCTACAGAGAGAGAGGCGAGCGCTCCGTCTCTGGCCATGCTGTCAGCGCCGACGAGGACCGGGATCTTAGCCGGGTCTGTCACTTTGACAAGGGTCGGAATGGAAGAAGCGAGAACATTGTCCGTCGGGACATAGATGAAGTCGACCTGTCCTACCATGGATTCTGCGACCTGCTGGATATCATTCACAGAGGAAACCGTTTTTTCTACGACAGAAAGTCCAATGGAAGCGGCATGCTTCTTCGCCTGGTTCGCCTGGATCTCACTGTTTACTTCACTCGAGCAGTAAAGAAGCCCCATGGTCTTGGCATTCGGCAGGAAGACTTTGCCCATGTCTACCTGCTTTTCGACCGGACCACGGTCATTGACGCCGGTGACATTCGTTTCCGGTTTTTTATTCGATTTGACGAGCTTCGCCGTCTCGAAATCGGTGATGGCGCAGCCGACGATCGGGATATCTTTGATCTCATTGGCTACCGCCTGCGTTGCCGGAGTAGAGATCCCGAAAATAATGTCCGGCTTATTGCTCTTGAAACGTGCCGTGATGCTCTTCAGATTCGACTGATCCCCCTGTGCATTCTGCTGATCGACTTCGACCTTGTCCGGTCCATAGCCTTTATCCTTCAGCCCATCGATCATCCCTTGGTTGGCTGCATCCAGCGAACCATGCTGCATGATCTGCACGACTGCGACCTGTTTCTTGCCGGAAGTCTTACTGCTCCCTGCCGAATTGCCGCCACATCCTCCATAGACCAGTGTCATTCCTGCCAATGCTGCGATAAGCCCTGCTTTTACCCATTTGTTCATGATGATATTCCTTTCTACTTTTCTACTATGCTGCTTTCAGAAATATGATTCTGCGTGACAGAGATTTACGCGCTGCTTTCTATTGCCGCGCCGCTCTTCCTCTCACTTAAACAAAAAGTCCCTTGCTTCACTCAGCAAGGGACGACGGGGACTCATCGCGGTACCACCCAATTTATCTAAGGAATACAAAAAGGGTGGTACCAAGGGACGGATTCTCCGTGGTACCACCCTCATTCATCTTCATCAGATCAACTCTCGGCTCCTTAACGCAAGCCACCCCGGCAAGACCTACTTCGATTTCAGTCATGCAGTTCCGGAAAGAACTTCCCTATTTCCTATTTACCGGTTCCCAGCATTCCCGGCTCTCTGTGAAAAATCAGAAATACGTACTTTTTTCCATCAGCACTTTTGTAATATGTGCTTATTGTATCGGATGATGAGGAAAATGTCAAGCCGAAAAGCCATCAGAAAACAAGATGACTTTTCAGTTTGGAAACCTAAAAGGGCAGGCGTCCTGCGAAGGGCAATGCTATTAAGTTAAGGAAAATGTTAGCGCCGTAACGACTTGCTTCCCCCATCGGGGGAAGTGCCGAAGGCAATAGGGGCATGCTAACGGTATGACGCTCCATGTTGAATAGTCTGATGCTATCGATATTCCAACATTTTCAGGCAATACCGCTACGTAGCCCCCCTCATCTCACTTCGCTCGAAATGGCGTCTCACTGGATTTTCGCGTCGCTTCACTCCTAAAAATCCAGTTCGCTTGCACAAGCCCTCCGGGCAGCTCCCCCGATGGGGAGCCAAGAATGATCTGCCGCTTAACTTAATAGCATTACTACGAAGGGGATTCTAGGGAAACGCTGATTCAATCACAGAGTCGGATTTCATATGGATTTTTATTTCCTTTTGCTTTCATAAAAAACCCCCGACCGAAAAATTCGATCGGGGGCGCATATTATCGATTTGCAGTCGCCTTGACGGCATCCACGACTTTGGCTCCGCCGGCACGATTTCCGCGATCGACGAAACGATAGCCGATGAAAAGGAGAATGAACCAGACCGGAGTGACATAGAGAGCGACTCTCGTATCCTCACGGAAGGCAGAGGCTACGACTACGCAGGCAAGGAAGGCCATGGTGATATAGCCGGAGTAAGGAGCCCACGGCATCTTGTACGTGAGCTTCGCCTTTTCTTCTTCCGAGAGAGAGGCACGGAATTTCTGCTGGGTGCGCAGGATGACGAACCAAGTCCAGAGCGCCCCGAAGGAACCGACGCTGGTGACGTAAACGAAAAGCTCAGCCGGCATGACATAGTTCAGACCGACAGCGAGAAGCAGGATCGCTGCGGAGAAAAGGATGCCGACCCACGGCAGACGATGACGGTTCAGCGTTTGGAAGCAGGCAGGTGCATTCCCCTGCAGGGACAGATTGTAGAGCATACGGCCGGAGCTGAAGATCCCGCTGTTGCAGGAAGAGAGTACCGCCGTAATAACGACGATATTGATAATATCCGCTGCACCGGCGATGCCGAGTTTTTCAAAGGTCACAACAAATGGAGATCCCATGTGTCCGATCTCATTCCATGGGTAGATGGACATGATGACGCCCAGAGAGAGCACATAGAAAATAAGGATACGCCAGAAGACTTCGTCGATGGCTTTCTTGATGGTGGACTTCGGATCATGCGCTTCACCCGCAGTGACGCCGATGATCTCGATGCCAAGATAGGAATACATGACCATGACAAGTGCCATCAGGGTGCCGGAAAAACCATTCGGGAAGAAGCCGCCGTTCTGCCAAAGGTTTGCGATGCCGGTCGCAATGCCGCCATTGCCGATGCCGAAGACGATCATGCCGATGCCGCTGATGATCATGAAAATGATGGTGCAGATCTTCACGAGGGCAAACCAGAATTCAAACTCGCCATAGGCAGAGACGGCGATGAAATTCACCACGGTCATGATGACAAGTGCAACGAGCGCTGACAGCCACTGCGGCAGGTCCGGATACCAGAAATTCATGTATATCCCGACGGCAGTGAGCTCGGCCATACAGGTGACCATCCACATGTACCAGTACGTCCAACCGGTGAGATAGCCCCACTTCGGGCCTAAGAAACGTGCCGCATGCGCACTGAAGGCCCCGGAGACCGGGTAGGCGACGGAGAGCTCACCGAGCGCACGCATGATGAAATAAATCGCAATGCCGCCGATGACATACGTCAAGAGTACCGATGGGCCGGCAAGTTCGATCGCAGTCGCCGAGCCAAGAAACAGACCGACACCGATCGCACCGCCAAGGCCGATGAGCTGGATATGTCTGTTTTTCAGGCCGCGTTCCAGGTTTTCATGCATTTCCTGTTCTTTGTCTTCCATAATTCTTTCCTCCTAGCAAGTCCTGATGATCCCAAGTCCGGCAGCTGAGACTGCCCCGCCGGAGAGTGGATCCCCTCTCCCGACATAACCGCTTTCCTTTCTTCATCTACTTTCAGAAATGTGCTTCCCGTTCCTGCATATTCGAATGAGTCTAAGTAATAACGCAACTAATATTTTATACAAAATAAGGGTGCATGGCAAGATAAAATAGAGGTATATCCATATAAATTCAGTCATGTGAGAGTATATTCCATGATTTTTGTTTTATAAGAAAGCACGCATTATTACGTTTTAGTATGAATATGATCATCCATAATCCAGTCATGGTAAATGACCAGAGAACGGGAGTGAGTGGTGAATAGTCGCTATGAATTAGGAGCCTCGCGTGACTGGTGACTTGAATGCCATTTTCGGGCATCGCCATTTACAAAAACAGGCGCTTGGCTGCTGCCGTAAATCGCCTGCTTGATACGCATTTCCCCGCGCACTTTCATACCGCCAGTCCCCCATCCGCCCCTTCGTTGCGCCTTCCCCTCAAGGGTAAGGCTATTAAGTTAAGCGGCAGAACGTTCTTGGCTCCCCATCGGGGGAGCTGCCCGA
>OLYN01000242.1_pt1 | contig 34185 bp, 31 predicted proteins | sample 1674231 | NCBI WGS metagenome assembly OLYN01 (sample SAMEA103958153, study PRJEB25191) | human gut metagenome
CTCCCCCTGTGAGAAAGAAAGACTGCACGCGCAGTGGGGTTTATCGACACGCAGAGGGCAGAAAAAGACGCCCCCGGCCGCGGTACCCAATCGCAGCCGGGGGCGTTTTGAGGAAAACCTCATGGAAAAGAAAAGTCGTATGGTTCGACTGAACTACGGTGTCATCATACCAGACGGGAAAACATTTGTAAAGCGCATATTTGTTCTTGAAAGTATGAGCAGTTGTATAGTAGAATAGTGGACAAAGGACGGTGCGCTATGAGTATTTCCAAGTATCAGGTGTTTTTGAAGGTCGTCGCCTGCGGCAGCTTTTCCAAGGCGGCGGAGGCACTGAGCTTCACCCAGTCCGGCATTAGCCACGCCATCAATTCGCTGGAAAGTGAGCTGGGCGTGACGCTTTTGAGCCGCAACCGGGGCGGTGTGGTGCTGACGGCGGACGGACGGGCGGTGCTGCCCAAGATCGAAAAGCTGTGCAGTGCCCACCACGCCCTCATGCAGACGGTGGAGGGCTTGAAGGACATGGACAGCGGACTGGTGAAGATCGCCACGTTTTCCAGCGTGTCGGCACAGTGGCTGCCCCGCATCCTCAAGAGCTTCGGGCAGCTGTACCCCAACATCGAGTTCGAGGTGGTCACGGGGGATTTCTATGACCAGATCGAAGGCTGGATCGCCAGCGGTGCGGTGGACTGCGGCTTTCTGCGGCTGCCATCGGTGAAGCGATTGCAGACGTATCAGCTGCACAGAGACGAATTGCAGGTCATCGTGCCCTGGGATCATCCCTATGCCGACTGCGACCCGTTCCCTGTGTCTGCGCTGGCGGAGGAGCCGTTTATCCAGCTGGAGGAGGGCGACGACTACGAGATCATGGCGGCGTTCGACGAGATGGGCATACGCCCCAACGTGAAATACATCGCGCGGGAGGACAGAACGATCCTGGCGATGGTATCGGAGGGACTGGGCATCAGCCTGCTGCCGGAGCTGATGGTGCGCCACAGCCCCACGCCCATCAAGGTCTGCCGCGCGCCGCTGCACTTCTACCGCACCATCGGCATCGGGGTGAAGGACAAGAAGGCACTCTCCAACTCCACACGGCTGTTCGTGGACTATGTGCGGACGTGGGTGGCGGAGAACTCCGAGTAAGCCCGGTGCCGTGGGGCGTGTAAAAACGTATGCAGACAGATATAGCAGAGGCGTCACCGACGGCGACGCCCTTGCTATGTCCGCGTTTTCTGAAAATGGAGGTCTATAACCGTACTTCGACCTCCGGGGAAAGTTTTCTCGCACTGCCGCAGCCGAGGCTCTTGTTGCCCGCTACATTGAACAGGGGCTTCATAACCGATAACAAATAGAATAACCCGCCTCCATCGCAACCTTGAACACGGTGGGAGGCTATCGTTTTTCATTAAAACGGCGCAGGCGGCGCAACGGAACGGTTTTACTCCGCCAGCTCGAAGGTATCCCGCTGGTTCACGGCGTCCAGAGCCAGCTGGGCACGGGACAGCTCGTCGGCGGTCTTTTCGTAGTCCGCCTCCACCGCCGCCAAGTCGTAGTTGGCGTAGGTGTAGTCGATGATGTTGGACTGCCGCCCGTATTGCTCCTCCACCCGCTCCTTGGGGAGCCGCGCCTTCATATCCGCCAGCTTGTTTTTCCGTTGGGTCAGCTGGGGGATGTAGACCAGCATCTCGTCGATGGTCATGGCAAAATCCGGGATAACGTGGGTGGCGTTGAAGATGTTGATGGCGTGCTTCACGCGGCGGATACGCCGCTCCAGCTCCGCCAGACGGTTCTGGGTATCAGCGTAGTCGTAGGCGGGGCGCAGGCTCTCCACGTCCTCGCCCATAGCGGCGCGGAAGTCCTTGCTGCGATTCTCCCGATCCAGCAGGGCGGCGTGCTCGTCGTTCAGCTTTTTCAGCAGCTTGTTTGCCTGTGCGGAGGTGTATGTCATGGTGGGTCGTCCTTTCTCAGTTGTGGTTTTCGCCTTCCATTGTACAGGATTTTACGGGGCAAGTCCAGCAAAAAGCGGTTTTTCGGGGGTTCTGTCTCGCCGCTTCTTTTCTGCGCCGCCTCCGCATAGGTTGTGGCAGAAAGGGGCGAACTCGATATGAAGAAGATACGGATACTTCTGCTGCGGCGGTGGTACATGGTGGGCGGCGCGGCACTGCTTGCCGCCGCTGCGGTTTTCTACGCGGTGAACTATCCCGCCGCCGTCAGCACCGCCGCCACCACGCGGCAGCTGCCCATCTACTCTGTGGAGCGGGCGCAGAAGGTGTGCGCCATCAGCTTTGACGCCGCGTGGGGTGAGGGGAAAGTGCGGCACGGATGCTGCGAACGAGAGCAGGACAGGGCGATAAATGCCTGGGGGATACGCTTATCTTCATTGAATACGCGTTAGGAAAAAGCTGCAAAATCACCTTATCGGCGGTTTTGCAGCTTTCTTCGTCTTCTATTATGCCCAGTTGGCGCACACCGCCTCCGCCATAGGCGAGGTGGCGGCGGAGAATATCTGCGGTCACGAAGCGCACTACTGTGAAAAGACGAACCCCACCTGCGTGTACATGGAGCCGGAGGCCGCCTCTGTGGGTCTGACTGAGGAACAGTGCAAGGCACAGGGCATTGCCTACGAGGTGGGCAAGTTCCCCATGAGTGCCAATGGCAAAGCTCTGATCCTCAACGGCGGCGAGGGTCTGGTGAAGATCATCGCCGGTGCCGAGTACGGCGAGATCCTGGGTATGCACATCATCGGGCCCCGTGCCACCGACCTGATCGCCGAGGGTGCACTGGCCATCGAGGGGGAAATGACGCTGGATGAGATCATCGACACCATCCACTCCCACCCCACCGTTACAGAGACCATGCGCGAGGCTGCACTGAACGCCGAAAAGCGCGCCATCCACACGAAGAACTGATTCTGCTATACTTCCTATCCCTCCGGGAGACACACTCCCGGAGGGATCTTTGGGACACAAAAGGGAACCCCCGGCAGAGCCGGGGGTTCCCTTACTTCTTTGAATCTTTTATTCCACGGTGTTCAGCCCTTCATCCCACTTCCAGTTGCGGATCTCGGGCAGATCCACACCGTTGTCGCGGATGTACTGGCGATGCTCCACCAGCTTATCCTGCATCTTCTGGACGAGGTATGCGCCGCGATTGCCCAGCTGCGGCAGACGGCGCACCGTGTCGATGACCAGATCAAACCGGTCAATGTCGTTGAGAACGCGCATATCGAAGGGCGTGGTGATGGTGCCCTCCTCCTTATAGCCGCGGACATGGAGATTTCTGTTGTGGCGGCGATAGGTCAACTCGTGGACAAGGGTAGGATACCCATGATAGGCGAAGATAATGGGCTTATCCTTGGTGAACAGGCCGTCATACTCCTCGTCGGTCAGACCGTGGGGATGCTCCGTGTGGGGCTGGAGCTTCATCAGATCCACCACATTTACCACGCGGATCTTCAGCTCCGGCAGCTCCTTACGCAGAATGCTGACGGCAGCCAGCGTTTCCAGCGTAGGTGTGTCGCCGCAGCAGGCCATGACCACATCCGGCTCCTCGCCCTGATCGTTGGAGGCCCAGCTCCAAATGCCGATGCCCTGCGTGCAGTGCTTCACCGCCTGCTCCATGGTCAGCCACTGCTGGCGGGGGTGCTTGCTGGCCACAATGACATTCACATAGTTGCGGCTCTTGATGCAGTGGTCAAAGCAGCTCAGCAAGCAGTTGGCATCCGGCGGCAGATACATCCGCACCACATCCGCTTTCTTGTTGGCCACATGGTCGAGGAAACCGGGGTCCTGGTGGGTGAAGCCGTTGTGATCCTGCTGCCACACATTGGAGGTGAGGATATAGTTGAGGGAGGCGATGTCGTGCCGCCAGGGCAGCTCGCTGCACATCTTCAGCCACTTGGCGTGCTGGGCAAACATGGAGTCCACGATGCGGATGAACGCCTCGTAGCTGTCAAAAAAGCCGTGGCGTCCGGTGAGCAGATAGCCCTCCAAAAAGCCCTCGCAGAAATGCTCGGAGAGCATGGAGTCCATCACCCGTCCGTCGGGGTCAAGATGGTCGTCAATGCCGGGGATCTGCTGGTCGAGGAAGCGGCGGCCGGTCACGTCGAAAACAGCCTGCAAGCGGTTGGACGCCGTCTCGTCCGGCGCGAAAATGCGGAAGTTCCGGGCGTCCATGTTCAGCTTCATCACATCCCGGACATAGGTGCCGAGAACATACATATCCTGTGCCTCCACGGAGCCGGGGGCTTTGACGTCCACGGCATAGTCCCGGAAATCGGGAGTACGCAGATCCCGCAGCAGCAGACCGCCGTTGGCGTGGGGGTTTGCCCCCATGCGTCGATTGCCCGCAGGCGGGAAGGACGCTACCAGCTCCACGGGCGTACCGTCGGCGTTGAACAGCTCCTCCGGCTTATAGGAGCGCAGCCATGTTTCCAGCTGGGCAAGGTGCTTTTCCGTGTCCGCGCCCATGGAGATGGGCACCTGATGGGCGCGCCAGCAATCCTCCACCGGCAGCCCGTCCACCTCCTTGGGGCCCGTCCAGCCCTTGGGGGTACGCAGCACGATCATGGGCCAGCGGGGACGCTTGGCTTCACCGCTCTTTCGCGCCTCCCGTTGGATGCGCTTGATCTCCCGGATCACCGCATCGAGAACGGACGCCATCTGCTGGTGCATGGTCATGGGGTCGCTGCCCTCCACAAAGTAGGGCTTCCAGCCGCAGCCCAAGAAGAAGCACTCCACCTCCTCGTGGCTCATGCGGGAGAAGATGGTGGGATTGGCGATCTTGAAGCCGTTGAGGTGCAGAATGGGCAGCACCGCGCCGTCGGTAATGGGGTTGACGAACTTGTTGCCGTGCCATGAGGTGGCCAGCGGGCCGGTTTCCGCCTCGCCGTCGCCCACCACGCAGGCAGCGATCAGCTCGGGGTTATCCGCCACCGCGCCGAAGGCGTGGGCTAAGGAGTAGCCCAGCTCACCGCCCTCGTGGATAGAGCCGGGGGTCTCCGGTGCTACATGGCTGGGAATACCGCCGGGGAAGGAGAACCGCTTAAAGAGCTTCTGCATACCCTCCTTGTCCCGGGTGATGTTGGGATAGATCTCCGTGTAGCTGCCGTCCAGCCAGTCCTGCGCCACCATGGCGTTGCCACCGTGGCCGGGACCGGAGAGATAGATCATGTCCAGATCATCGCGCTTGATGACCCGGTCGAGGTGCGTATAGATGAAGTTCTGCCCGGGGCAGGTGCCCCAGTGCCCCACCACGGTCTGCTTGATGTCGCTCTTGACGAGAGGACGCTCCAGCAGGGGGTTGTCCAGCAGATAGAGCTGGCAGGCGGTCAGATAGTTGGCAGCACGCCAATAGGCGTCAAGCTGATGGAGCTCCTGCTGACTCAAGGGCGTCTTTTTGCCGAGACGCACATGGGATCTCAATGCGGACATGGAAATTCCTCCTTATTCCTTATGATAATATGGTACAATTTCATGTATAACATAGTACAAAAGCCGCTCTGCGTCAAGAAAGAACTTTCATGCAGCGCGTGAAATTGGGGGAAGGCAAGGGTTCCGCCGCTCCCCGCTTGGGGACGGCACCACGCGTGGCAGAGCCTGCTTATTTTCCCACGGAAGGGTCTGTCAATTCCGGAATCGCGCCGCCGGCGATTGCCCAGAGATAAAGGCTTGCAACGGTTCCGTAAGGCGCGTAACGTTTTCGGTAACGCTCAAACCTGACCCTGTCGATTTGCCGGTGGCGGTAGAGCATTCGCATTCCGCGCAGGATGGCAAGGTCACCAAAGCTCAGATCATTCGGGCGTTGCATACAGAATATCAGAATCATTTCCGCCGTCCACACTCCCACGCCTTTGAGCTTGGTCAGCTCGCGGATGACGTCCTCGTCGCTCAGGCTCCAAAGCTGCTCCGGATCCAACGTGCCGCGCCGCACCTGCTCCGCGAGATCTAAAATGTAATCCGCCTTTTTATAGGTCGTTCCGACTTGCTGGAGGCGTTCCCGTCCCAACGCGGTCAAAGAATCCGCCGAAACCGTCCCGACCGTATACAACAGTCTGCTCCAGACGGTCGCTTGTGCCGCCGTCGAAATCTGCTGTCCGAGGATATGATGCACAATGGCGGAAAAAATATCCGAATCCACTTCGCGGTCAATATGCCCTATTTTTTCTATCGCCTGCCCGAGACGCTTGTCCCGTCCTGCTAAATAGGCTATTTCACGCTCGCCATATTGAAAGAACACGAGTACCGCGCCTCCTTTGCTGCTTGTTGTCCGCATCTCCTGTGGTGCATTATACCAGAATACGAAGCATTGGGGTATAGGAAGATGTTCATAAAACAGATTTAGACCGCAATTACGAAATGTCTCTTTTTTGCTCTCCGGCGTTTCCACGCGGGAGACGCTCAAGACCTACGCTTACCGTCCCAGTATCGTGCTGGACGGTGTGGGCGACATCGCAGCCATGGCTCGCGCGGAGAAGAAATAAGGACAGCTGCAAGGTTGCAGGAATAACAGGAGTGGAGCCGCATGGCCCCACTCCTGTTATTTTACGCCTCGTTCTTGCCCTACTCCGCGCTTTCGTGTGGTTCCTCCGTGCGGAGGAAAAAGTCCGGTCCCCTCCAGCGAAACAGGACAAGCGATACGCTCAACAGCAGATCCGCAAGAGCCGACGGCTCCTCCAAGGGAAGCTGAAATTCCTCCTGCATCCGGTGGATGCGGTAGAGCACGGTGTTCCGATGGGTAAAGAGCGCGTCGCAGGTCCTTTTCAGCGACCGGCTGCACGTGAGGTAATGGTACAGCGTCTCGCAGTACTGCGTGCCCTTTTCCCTGTCACACGCCGCAAGCCGCTGAACACTCTGGGCGACCAGGTCGCCCCGTTCCTCCAGATTTTTCAGCAGCAGCGGTGTACGCAGCTGCGCCACCGTGTAGACGCTGCCGCCATGGAACCGCTCATCTCGCATCAGCTCCAGTGCCTCGTGCGCCGTGCGGTAGAGCTCCGGGAGCGCAAACAGATCGTCCACGCCCTCCGATATGACCACCTTCAGTTGAAACTCCTGCACCAACTCAGAAAAAATATCCTCGTCTCCGTTCCCGTGCAGAAACAGGAACACATCTCCCCGGTGCACAAAGGCGTGTGCATCGGGAAACCGCGTATTGATCTCGTCCTTTAAGTGCCGCTTGCCTAAGTACCGGTTGTGATAGGCGGTCAGGTCGATCAGTGCGAAGGCGGCGGGGTGGAAATCTGCGAGATAGGTACCGGCGGTCTGCAGCCGGAAATACGATGCGGACGGAAACCCGCCATCCAGCAGGTGCATCAGAATATCCTGTGCCGTTTCGAAAGGTCTGTCCTGCCGGCTGGTCTCCACGAACATCTGCTTTGCCAGTATCCGCTCCACCGTCTGCCACACCTCCGCTGGGATCTCCCGCAAATGCCCGTCCTCGTCCACGCAGACCAGATAGCCCAGCCGGACGCCTGCGCTGACCAGCGGCACAAAACGCCGCGGATATATGCTGTCCTCCAGCTTGATATAGTCCGCCGCCCCGCCGGAGAGTGCGGGGCTCTTGCTGATGAGTGCCCCCGCCTCATAGGTGATCTCTCCGCAGCGCACAGCCTCCCGGAAAAGCCCGTCCGAGAAGGACGGCGGCAGGAAGTGCGCTCTGACATGGAACGTATCGTCCAGCACCAGCAGGGGGCACCGCAGCAGCATCCCTGTGTCCAGCGTCAGCTGCTGCAGATCGTCCTGCAAAAAGAACTCCGACAGCAGCGTGTCTACCCGGTCAGTCCACTCCTTTTCCATAGCTGTTTCTCCCTTCTCGTTTTGTGCTATGAGCACAAAACGCTTTTTCTTTATTGTACCCCTGTCCCATTGTTTTTTCAAGAGAAAAGAATAGACTATAAGCATAAATCAGATAAGAACTAAGAAAGAGTGAGCGTTATGCAAGAAAAGTCCTTCCGCATTTTGAATATTGTGGCGGGTGTGCTTCTGGTGGCCGCCGGTATCTACTGCTTGTGCAATCAAGGCGTAGCCGTTCTCTCCGCAGGACTGCTGTTGGGTCTCTTTATGCTGGTATCCGGCATCATTGAGATCGTGGTGTCCGCACGGGCGTGCAGCGTGGTGCTCGGCTCCGGCTGGCTGTTGCTGGACGGCGTGCTGACGGTAATCCTGTCGCTGTTTCTGCTGTTCAACCAGTGGTTCACCCTGTTGTCGCTGCCGTTCCTGTTCACGCTGTGGCTGCTGTTCTCCGGCATCTCCCGGTTCGTGGGTGCGTTGGATCTGCGCGCGCTGGGCGTTCGCTCTTGGGGCTGGATTTTGGCACTTAGCATCCTGCTGATGGCGGCTGGCTTCGTGTGCATGATGGATCCGTGGGTCAGCGTGGCGGCCGTGGGCGTAACGGTGGGTATCGTGTTCCTGCTGGAGGGCGTCAGCTGCATCGCCTTTGCCTGCATAGCCAAGACAAAGGATCTGTAACGCGTGTGCTGCGTGCGGGCGCGGTTTTCGCGCCGGTGCGTTCACATATAAAAAGCTTGTACAACAATAAATTGATTGGAGGCATTTTTATGGTACCCAGCATTTATGGTGAAAATATGTTCGATGAGATTTTTGGTGACGGCTTCTTTGGGAGCCACAACCCTCTGTTCGGTAAGCACGCAAGAAATCTGATGAAGACCGACATCCGCGAAACCGACGACGCCAAGGGCTATCGCTTCGCGGTGGAGCTGCCCGGCTTCAAGAAGGATGAGATCAGCGTGGACATGAAGGACGGCTATCTGACCATCAGTGCCCAGAAGGGTCTGGACAAGGATGAGGAGGATAAGAAGGGTCGCATTCTGCGTCAGGAGCGTTACGCCGGAGCTTGCTCCCGCAGCTTCTTCGTGGGCGACATCAAGCCGGAGGACATCAAGGCGAAGTATGAGTCCGGTATTCTGACTGTTCTTGTTCCCAAGGAGAGCGTCAGGAAGCTCCCCACCAGCACGTCCATCTCCATCGAGTGATCGCATGCCGCACCTGCCCTGCCGCCTGTTTACAGGCGGCAGGGCTTTCGTCTGTTCTCCCGCAGGGATTTACGCTTGGCTCCGCCATGTCCCGTGCTTTCCGTTTCTAAGTACGTAGTGCCCCTTGATTTTGTCGTAAGGTCTTCCACGCCGTGCAGGGTATTCATATCCTGCACGGCGTTTTATTGTCTGCTTGCCAAGGGGGGTGGTGATCTTGTTCCCAACCGGCAAACATACGGTTTCCGTAACGCGCATACGATGGACTATTCTCGAAGAGGAGGTCTGTTTATGCCTGCCACTCAGCAAACATCTGTCCCCGCCATCACCGTCAAGCGCAATTTCCTCGGTCAGCAGACGGCAGAAGCTCTGGTGGTGGAATTGATCCGTGCCCATACGCAGGCGGCGTAATATCTGCGGGCAGTCCACGGAAAGGAGGGAGCTTATGGAGAAGCCACCACTGCCCACCGCGTTGTACTGCCGCCTGTCCCGGGAGGACGGAGACCGCATGGAGAGTGATTCCATCGGCAACCAGCGAAAGCTGCTGGAATCGTATATCGAAAATCATCCCGAGTTGGTGATGGCGGAGTGCTATGCCGACGACGGCTATACCGGTACGAATTTCCAACGCCCTGCCTTTCAGCGGATGGTGCGGGACATAGAGTGCGGGCGCATCCGCTGTGTGCTGGTAAAGGATCTGTCACGCTTTGGCCGTGATTACATCGAGACAGGCCGCTACCTGGAACGCTGGCTGCCGGAGCGCGGCGTGCGGTTTATCGCCGTCACGGACAACATCGACAGCGACCGTGGTGCCTACGACATGATGATGCCGCTGAAGAATCTGTTTAACACCCAGTATGCCCGCGACATTTCTCAAAAGGTCAAAAGCTCCCTCCACGCCAAGCAGCAGCGAGGCGAGTTTATCGGGGCCTTCGCCAGCTACGGGTACTGTAAGGACCCGCAGAATCATAACCGTCTTGTTATCGATCCGCCTGCGGCGGAGGTGGTGCGGCGCATCTTTACCCTGTTTGAAAATGGAATGGGAAAAATCCGTATTGCCAAGCATCTGAACGAGGAGGGTATCCCCTGCCCCAGCGAGTATAAGCGACTCACCGGCGAGAAATACCGCAACAACCACCGGCTGGAAGCCACCACCTACTGGACGTATGCCACTATCCACCGTATTTTGCAAAACGAGATGTACATTGGGAATATGGAGCAGGGGCGGGACGACCGTTTGCAGATGCACGGCAAAGCGAAGCGAAAGGATCGTTCTCAATGGACGGTGGTATCCGACACACACCAGCCGATCATCGAAAAAGACCAGTGGCAGCGGGTACAAGCTCTGTTGAATGCCAACGCCCGCACGCCGGATTTTCAACAGAATGTCAGTCCCTTTGCGGGTTTTCTCAAGTGCGGCGACTGCGGACGAGCCATGGTCAAGACCACACAGGGCGGCAAAATTTTCTACACCTGCGGCTCATACAAGCGGTATGGCGCGTCCGTGTGCAGCAAGCACTATATCGCCCACGATATGGTGGCGAAGGTGGTGCTGGATGATCTGAACCGGCTCATTGCTGGCGTGGAAAACCTCCGCCAGCTGGCACAGCAGGGCGCGGCAAAGCGTCCGCACTCCAGCACCGATCAACCCCAAAAGCTGGAAGCCGCCTTGCAGCGCATTCAGCACCGCCGCCAGAGTGCTTATGAGGACTATCAGGATGCGCTTATCTCCAAGGAGGAGTTCCTCCGCTACCGCGCCGACTATGACGCGCAGGAACAGGCACTGCAGGCCCAACTGGACAAGCTGTGCAGCACAGCGCAGGACGATCCGCTGTCTCTGCCGTGGGTGAAGGAACTGTTAGCTCTGGGGCATCTGACGGAGCTGGATCGTCCGACTGTGGCAGCCGCCATCCGTGAGATACGTGTCTATGAGGGGAACCGCATTGAGATCGACTATCTGTTCCCGGAAGGCTATCGAGCACTGCTGGAGAGGTAACGATATGCGCTCTATATATTAAAATGCAAAAAAGTTGGAAAAATAAAATTGTTTTTAAGGTTAAACAAGAAAAACTCGTTGCATATCCAAAACATTTCGGGTAATGGCGTATTTTCCCGATTAAATTTCGGCCGGTTTCGCATTTTACTCGTTTACGGCTATTCTGCTTTTCCCGAGTAAAATTCTCATTTTTATTCCCGTTTTCCCGACTAAAATCGCTTTTGCTTCATTCCTAAATTCCCAACTATTTTTCAATTCCGAACGTTCCTAATTTCCCGAGTATTTTTCTTTCGCACCTATTTTGGTTTCCCGACTAAAATTGTAAAGCAAACAGCGGCAATCGCTTGTCCTACAACGCTTTTGGCCATAATTACCTATCAAAAAAGCTTTCACTTTTTTAAACCAGTCTTGTTGCAGATAGGACGCATTTATGCTATCATAAAAGCACAACAAAAGGGTGCGACAGTTCTCCGTGAACTGCCACACTTTTGCATCACCGTGGGGCAACGAGGACACGCAGACGCTTATTGACATTCTGGCGCGGTACAACGTGAAAACCACTTTTTTCGTGGTGGGCGACTGGGCGGAGAAATACCCGGAGTCCGTCAAGGCTCTGCACGACGCGGGGCACGAGGTCATGAGCCACTCCAACCATCACGACCACTACAATGGTCTTTCCACCCAGCAGATCATTGAGGACGTGACCGCCAGCAACGAGCGCATTTGCGCCGCCACCGGCGTGACACCCACGCTGATCCGCTGCCCCTACGGCGAGTACGACGACCATGTCATCGCCGCCATCCGCTCCATGGGCATGGAGCCCATCCAGTGGGAGGTGGACTCCCTCGACTGGAAGGATTACGACGCGGAAACCATCTGCAAGCGGGTGACCTCCAAGGTGCAGCCGGGGAGCATCGTGCTGTTCCACAATGCCGCGCTCCACACGCCGGAGGCTCTGCCTACGATTCTGTCGTACCTCATCAACGACGGCTACACGGTGGTGCCCATCAGCCAGCTGATCCTGCCCCCGCCCTACACCATCGACCACACCGGCCGGCAGTTTGCGGCGGAGGGATGAAAGAGGAAGCCCTGTCGGCTTCCTCTTTCCCGGCTGGTCGGGGCAGTCTCCCCTGCCGGGCATCGGTTTCTCAATGACAGGAACGTACCCATAGGGTGCGCGTTTGTGGGCGGTGCACAGATTTTCCATGGTAGTTGCGGGATTTTTCCCCGTTCCGGGGGTTGCTTTTTTGGGCGGCAGGCGTAGAATAATGCTGTATCACGATATTTTTCGCCGGACGCTGGAACGCCTGCCGCCGGCGCACATAAGGAGGCATACGCTATGACATACCAGGAGATCCTCGCCAATGCCCGCACCTGCATGGGTCCCTACTGCAAGTCCTGTCCCGTCTGCAACGGTGTGGCGTGCAAAAACACCGTTCCCGGTCCCGGCGCAAAGGGCATCGGCACCGGTTTCATCCGCAACTACCAGAAGTGGCAGGAGCTGTGCGTGAACATGGACACCATCTGCGAAAACGTGCCGGTGGACACCACCTATGACTTCTTCGGCAAGAAGGTGGCTATCCCCGTGTTTGCCGCGCCGGTGGGTGCCATGCAGCTGCACTACGGCGACAAGTACGACGATCTGACCTACAATGATATTCTCGTCACTGCCTGCGCCGAAGCGGGCATCGCCGCCTTCACCGGCGACGGCACCAACCCCGCCGTTATCGAGGCGGCGGCCGGTGCGCTGAAGAAAAACGGCGGCTGCGGCGTGCCCACGGTGAAGCCGTGGAACATCGACCTGATCCGCGAGAAGGTGGCTCTGGTGGGCGGCGCAGACCCCATCGCCATCGCCATGGATATTGACGCGGCAGGTCTGCCCTTCTTGAAGAATCTGACGCCTCCCGCCGGCAGCAAGACGGTGGATGAGCTGAAGGAGATCGTGAAGCTGGCGAACGGCAAGCCCTTTATCCTCAAGGGCATCATGACCGTCAACGGCGCGAAAAAGGCTCTGGACGCCGGTGCCAGCGGCATTGTGGTCAGCAACCACGGCGGTCGCGTGCTGGATCAGTGCCCCGCCACAGCGGAGGTACTGCCCGCCATCGCCGACGCGGTGGGCGGCAAGATGACCATTCTGGTGGACGGCGGTATCCGCACCGGCATGGACGTGTTCAAGGCTCTGGCTCTGGGCGCGGACGCGGTGCTCATTGGCCGCCCCTTCGTGAACATGGTCTACGGCGGCGGTGCCGAGGGCGTGCAGGTCTTTGTGGATAAGCTGAAGAGCGAGCTGGCGGACACCATGGCCATGTGCGGTGCCCACAAGCTCAGCGACATCAACCGTTCCATGCTGTTTGGTTATTGATTTTCCCGCGAGAAAGCGGCACCCATCGGGTGCCGCTTTCTGCGTGTCGATAAACCCCGCTGCGCGTGCAGTCCTTCTTCCTCACTAGGGGGGAGCTCGAGGGGGCAAAGCCCGCCTCGAATCGGATCAAATGCCGCGCTAAGCCTTGCTCTGCAAGGCGTGCGTGGAGCGGAGCGAATATTTTTGTGCCGCTTCGCGGCACGAAAATAACGGCATTATTTCGTACCTTGGCGGCGGCAGGCACATATACTGGTTTGCAGGCTACGCCTGTAAATTGAACACAGGAGGTCATCCCATGGCAACCTTTACCAACCAAGCCACGCTGACCTATAACGGTCAGACCACCACTTCCAACGTCACGGTGGGCGAGCTGGTGCAAACGCTCACCGCCACCAAAACCGCCGTCGTGCCCACCTATGAGCCGGACGGGCGCGTGACCTACGTGATCTCGCTGGTGAACAGCGGCACCGTACCCTTCACGGGGCTGACCGTGGAGGACGATCTGGGCGGCTACACCTTCAACGGTGCCACCGTCTATCCCCTCGCCTACACCGCCGGGTCGGTGCGGTACTATCAGAACGGCGCGCTGCAAACCGCGCCCACCGTCACCGCAGGACCGCCGCTGGTATTCAACGGGATCGCCGTGCCCGCCGGCGGCAACGCCGTCATCGTCTATGAGGCCGCGCCCACCGCCTTCGCACCGCTGAACGCGGAGAGCACCGTGGTCAATACCGTCCGCGTCACCGGGGCAGGGCTTGCCGACGGCGTCACCGCCACGGCAACGGTGGCTCCCACTGCCGCGCCAAGGCTCGCCATCAACAAGTCCCTTTTCCCCACCACCGTGACGGAAAACGGGCAGCTGACGTACACCTTTACGGTGCTGAACAGCGGCAACACGGCGGCGGATGCCGCCGCCGGCGCGGTCATCACCGACACCTTTGACCCCCGTCTCACGGGGCTGACCGTGACGCTGAACGGCACGGCATTGACCACACCCGCACAGTACACCTACGACCCCGCCACCGGCGTGTTTTCCACGGTGGCAGGTGTAGTGACGGTGCCCGCCGCCACCTACACCCAGAACAGTGCCACCGGCGCGTACAGCGTCACACCCGGCACCGCCGTGCTGACCGTCAACGGTACGGTGTAAAAAACGCGACCCCCGGCAAAGCCGGGGGTCGTTTCCTTTAGTCCAAAGCGTCGTGGCTCTCGAACACGTCGTTGATGGAGCCGTATCGGTCAGCAGGCTTGTCCTCCGCCGCCGGAGGGATGCCCTTTGCCATTTGCAGCTCCTGCCACTTCTCGCGGGTGATGAGCAGCTGACGAGGCTTGGAGCCCTCAAAGGGACCTACATAGCCCCGCTCCTCCATCTGATCCACCAGACGGGCGGCGCGGGAATAGCCCAGCTTCAATCTGCGCTGCAGCATGGAAACGGACGCCTGTCCCGTCTCCAGCACCACCTCCACGGCGGCGGACAGCAGCTCGTCCGCCTCGTCGCCGTCGCCGGAAGCATCGGCAGGGGCACCCTTGGCGGCCTTGTCCGCCTTGGCGTCCACCGCCTGCTGGATCTTCTCGATAACGTCCTGGTCGTAGCGCGCCTCGCCCGCCTCGTCCTTGACGAACTTCACCACACGGTCGATCTCCTCCGGGGTGATGAAGCAGCCCTGTACGCGGGTGGGCTTCGTATCGCCCAAGGGGAAGTAGAGCATATCGCCCTTACCCACCAGCTTCTCCGCGCCGGTGGTGTCCAGAATGATGCGGGACTCCATGGCACTGGCAACGGCGAAGGCAATACGGCTGGGGATATTCGCCTTCATCAGGCCGGTGATCACATCGGCGGAGGGTCGCTGTGTGGCGATGACAAGGTGCATACCGGCGGCACGACCCATCTGCGCCACGCGGCAGATGGATTCCTCCACCTCCTTCGCTGCCACCAGCATCAGATCTGCCAGCTCGTCGATGACCACCACCACGGTGGGCAGCTTCTTCACGTCCTCATCCGTCTCCGACAGGGCGTTATAGCCTGCCAGATCCTTGACGCCCTTCTCCGAGAACATCTTGTACCGCTTCATCATCTCGAACACCGCCCATTGCAGGGCACCGGCGGCTTTCTTGGGGTCGGTGACCACGGGGATAAGCAGATGGGGTATCCCGTTATAGGGTGCCAGCTCCACCATCTTCGGATCCACCATAATGAACCGAACCTCGTCCGGGGTGGACTTGTAGAGCATACTGACAATGAGGGAGTTGGTACACACGGATTTACCGGAGCCGGTGGTACCGGCGATCAGCACATGGGGCAGCTTGGCGATATTGCCCACGATGTTGCTGCCGCCGATGTCCTTGCCCACGGCAAACGCCACGGGGGACGGGTGCTGGAGGAACTCGCGGGATTCGATAACGTCACGGATACGCACGGCGGTAACGGTGCGGTTGGGCACCTCGATACCCACGGCGGAGATCTTGTTGGGCACCGGCGCGATACGCACACCGCTGGCACCCAACGCCAGCGCGATGTCGTCGCTGAGGTTCGTGAGCTTACTGAGCTTCACGCCCTGATCCAGCATAAATTCATACCGGGTGACGCTGGGGCCGTGAATGACCTCTCCCGCCTTGGCGTCCACGCCGAAGGAGCGCAGGGTGTCCGCAAGACGCTTGGAGTTGTTCCGCAGCTCCGCACCTACCTCGGTGTAGTTGCCGCCGTGGTTCTCCTCCAGCAGCGTAATGGGCGGATAGCGGTACGCCTCCTCTCCCTGTGCCAGCTCCTGCTCAATGGCGTCGCTGACCTCCTGTGCCGCCGTCTCCACCTCCTGCTGCAGCTGGGCTTTCTTCTGTCTGTCGCTGAGGGGCTTAGGCGGGACGGGCGCAGGGGCGGCGGGCTGCTCCGGCGCGGAGACAGCCTCCGTCTCGCCGATAGGCTCCGGCGGCGCGACCGGCGGGCGCAGCACCTGATCGGGTGTACGCACGTCGTCGCTGCGGCGGGGGAAAAAGGAGTTGGCGGGCGGGATGTACTCGCCGTCTCTCTCGCCGTCCAGCGGTATGTCGATGTTCGGCTTTTTGCGGCCTCTTGCGGCTCTCTTGACGGGCGCAGCCTGCTGCGCCGCCGGGGTAAAGCCCTCCGGCGATGCGTCCTCGTCGTAGTCGTCCTCGTCGCGGCGGAGGCTCTCGCCATAGCTGCGGACGCGCTGCGCGGCCTCCTGCGGCGTCAGATGCAGCGCACCCAGCAGTGCCGCCAGCAGCAGCACCACGAAGATAATAATGGACACCACCTTGCTGAGCAGTGCCTCGCCGCCCACCGCCAGCCCGCCGGAGAGGACGCCGCCGCAGTGGAGCGTCTGTCCGTCCGCCCAGAGGGTCTTGACCATCTCCAAATTGAATGTATACGCCGTGCGGCACAGTGCCAGATGGCACAGTGCGCCCACCAGCAGCGGCAGCACCGCCACGCAGACGGTACGCAGGATCACGGGTCGCCCCTTATGTCCCAGCTGGATCACCGCCACGGCAGCCAGCACGGGAGCCGTCAGATAATAGCCGTAGCCCAGCAGCCCGCGGAGTATCTTGGCGATCCACGTCAAAAGCACCGCGTCCACGTGGAAATAGCTCACCAGCACGCAGAGAGCCAGCAGCGCGCAGGCGACACCGCCCACCAGCCGCGCCGTGGCGTTGTACGCCGGGGGCGGCGGGGGAGCCGGCGTTTTCTTGCGGGTGTTTCCTTTCTTTTGTGTTGTTGCCATAGTCTAATAACCTCACTTGATGCCCTGCAAAACGAGGGTCAGTACGCCCACCGCCCAGCAGTAATACGCAAACGCGCCGAAGCGTCCCCTCTCCGCAATGAATTTCAGCAGGCGGATGCACAGATAGCCTGTCACCGCCGCCACAGCCACGCCCACCAGATACATGGGCACCTCCGCGCCGTTGATACCGGCTGCCGCCGCGTCCTTGATGGACAGGATGTTGGCACCCAGCACGGCGGGGATGCTCAGCAGGAAAGAAAAGCGCACGGCGAAGCGGCGTTCATAGCCCACGAAGCACCCGGCGGTGATGGTCATGCCAGAGCGGGACACGCCGGGAAGCGTCGCCACCGCCTGTCCCACGCCCACCAGCAGGGCGTCCGTCCAGCGGGCGTTGCGCTCGGTCTTGTGTCCCTTACGCACGCGGTCACACAGAAACAGCAGAATACCGGTGCAGATCAGTGCCGCGCCCACGAAGTACATATTGTCCCCCAGCCCCTGCACCGCCTTGCGGATAGGCAGCACGGCAAAGAGCGGCAGCGTGCCAATGACGATCAACAGCACCAGACGCCGCGCCGGAGGCACCGGCGTGGGCGTGGAGTGGCGGGCAAGATCGCCGATACCATGGAAAAACTCCACCACCATGTCGCAGATGTCCCGCCAGTACGCCGCAAACACGGCGATCAGCGTGCCCAGATGGAGCAGCACGTCGAAGAACTCCGGGATGGCTCCCGCGCCCTCCATATTCAGTAGGTTCCGGGCAATCGCCAGATGACCGGAGCTGGAGATAGGCAGGAACTCCGCCACGCCCTGTACCAGCCCCATCAGTATTGCTTTCAGATATGTCATTCCGCACCTCACGTCCTGTTTGTCGCAAAAATCCGGAAGGCACCGCCCTTCGGCGGCCGGTCCTTCCCTCGGAGGGAACACGCTCCCAATATAGAAAGAGTATACCACATACGGCAGAAAAATGCTACTTTTTATTTCTGCCGGCATAGCGCAACGGAAAAAGGAACCGCGCGGCGGTTCCTTTTCTCCTCACTTTTTCCACTGCGCCAGCGCGCTGCGGGCGGCGGCCTGCTCCGCCTCCTTCTTGCTGCGGCCGGTGCCCTGCCCGATCTCCGCGCCGTTCAGCGTCACGCGGAAGGAAAACTCCTTGGCGTGGTCGGGTCCGGAGGAGCCGGTCAGCTCATAGCGCAGGATCTGGTCGCTTTTGCGCTGTACCAGCTCCTGCAGCTCCGTTTTATAGTCGCGGCGGCGTTCCTCCACCTGCTCCTCCCGTTCCTTGTCCAGCAGTACCCGGTGGATCAGGTCGCAGGCGGCGTCCATGCCGCCATCCAGATAGACGGCGGCGAATACGGATTCCGTGGCGTCCGCCAGAATGGACGGACGCTGCCTCCCGCCGCCCTGCTCCTCGCCTCTGCCCAGCAGCAGATGGCTGCCCAACTCCAGCGACTGCGCCACTTCATAGAGGCTGTCCTCACAGACAAGCGCGGCGCGGATGCGGGTCAGATCGCCTTCCGGCAAGTCGGGGTGCTTCCGGTACAAGTGCTCGGCGGTGACAAAGCCCAGCACCGCGTCCCCCAGAAACTCCAGCCGCTCGTTGCTGGCGATATGCTGTCCCCGGTGCTCGTTGGCATAGGAGCTGTGGTACAACGCCCCCTGCAGCAGCGACGGGTCACGGAAGGTGTAGCCCAGCTTCTTCTCTAATTCTTCCATTTCTGCCTCCTGAAAAAATACGACCCCGCGGGGTCGTATTTTTTATCGTCACAGATCGGTCTTTATACCGCTCAGCCCAGCTTGCTGCTGAGATAGCGAACGCAGTCGCCGACAGTCTTGAGACCGGACAGGTCCTCTTCGTCGATCTCGCCGATGTCAAATTCCTCTTCCATCGCCATGACCAGCTCGACCAGATCCACGGAATCTGCACCCAGATCGTCCACGAAAGAGCTGTCCATGCTGATCTCATCGGCATCAATAGCGAACTGCTCCGCGATCAGATCCTGCATAGTTTTGAAGATCTCCTCCATTGTCACGGGGTATTCCTCCTTCTTGCTTGTTTTCTCCGAAAATAATACGGCAATCGCACAGCAGTGTCAATACCTTTTTTCTAAATTTATGCGGTGGGAAGCTGCATTTTGTCTATATGCTCCGCAATGGCACCGGTAATGCCGCTTTCCGCCACCTGTATCGCCTGCCCCACGGCGTTCTCGATCGCCTCGGCGTTGGAGCCGCCGTGGGCCTTGATGACCGGCTTGGAGATACCAATAAAGGCGGTGCCGCCCACCTTATTGGGGTCAAGGCGCGCCTTGAACTCGTTCAGCCCCGGCATGACCAGCAGAGCCGCCAGCTTCGTCAGCAGGTTTTTCTTGAACATGGTCTTCAGCGCGGAGCCGGCAAAGGAGCCGACGCCCTCGATGCTCTTGAGCATCACGTTGCCGGAGAAGCCGTCCGTCACAATGACGTCGCAGCCGCCCTTGATGGCGTCCTTCGCCTCGATATTGCCGATAAAATGCAGGTCGCCCCGTCCGTCCGCCTCACGCAGCAGCGCAAGCGTCTGCTTTTGCAGGTCGGTGCCCTTGCTGTCCTCCGCACCGATGTTCAAAAGTCCCACGCGGGGTCGCTCCATGCCCAGCACCCGCTGGGCGTAGAAATTGCCCAGATAGGCGAATTGCAGCAGATACTCCGGCGTGCACTCCGCGTTGGCGCCGCAGTCGATGAGCACGGCACTGCCGGTGGTGGTGGGGATCACAGGAGCCATCGCCGCACGGCGGATGCCGTGGATGCGCTTGGTGATCAGCGTCGCGCCGGTGAGCAGTGCACCGGTGGAGCCGGCGGACACCGCCGCGTCGCCCTCCCCGTCCCGGAGCATGGTCAGAGCCACACCCATGGACGTATTCTTCTTCCGGCGGAACACCGTGGCGGGATCGTCGCACATCTCCACCGTCTCGCCGGTGGGAACGATGGTCACACCGGCGGGCAGCTCCGCCGCGCCGCACTGCTTGGCGGCGTCCCGGATGGCGGACTCGTCCCCGGTAAGCACGATGTCACAGCCGAAGCGGTCACGGGCACTGAGCGCGCCCTTGACGATCTCCAGCGGGGCGTTGTCGCCGCCCATGGCGTCAATGATGATCTTCACAGGGAGAGCACCTCCTCCTTGATGGTATCCAGTATCGCCAGCGAACGCTGGCTCAGCTCGGCGTTTTTGTTTCGCTTGCCCTTGACCCGGTGATCCAGCGGCGGAATAATGCCGAAGTTCACGTTCATGGGCTGGAAGTCCGCCACGCTTTCGTTGCTGACGTACAGCCCCAGTGCGCCGATGGCAGTCTCTCGGGGGAAGTCAATAGGCGTCTGCCCCTTCAGCCGGCGGGCAAGCTCCACCCCCGCCAGAAAGCCGCTGGCGCAGGACTCCACGTACCCCTCCACGCCGGTCATCTGTCCGGCGAAGGCAAGGCGCGGGTCGCTCTTGAGCCGGTAGTACCGATCCAGCAGCCGCGGGGAGTCCAGATACGTGTTGCGGTGCATAACGCCGTAGCGCACGTACTGCGCGTCCCGCAGGGCGGGGATCAGCGAGAACACCCGCTTCTGCTCGCCCCATTTCAAGTGGGTCTGGAAGCCCACCAGATTGTAGATGGTGCCGTCGGCGTTGTCGCGGCGCAGCTGCACCACGGCGTAAGGCTCCCTCCCCGTCTTGGGGTCAATAAGCCCCCTCGGCTTCAGCGGCCCGAACCGCAGGGTGTCCTCCCCCCGCCGTGCCATGACCTCCACGGGCATACAGCCCTCGAAAACGCCGCCGTCCTCGAAGCCGTGCACCTCCGCCTCCTCCGCCTTGACCAGCTCCTGCCAGAAGGTCAGATACTCCTCCCTGGTCATGGGGCAGTTGATATAGTCCGGCGTTCCCTTGTCGTAGCGGCTGGCAAAATACGCGCTTTCCATGTCCACGCTGTCGAAGGTCACCAGCGGCGCGGCAGCATCGAAAAAGTTCAGGGTGGTGTCGCCGCCCAGCTTGGCGGCGATGGCGTCCGCCAGCGGGTCGGACGTCAGGGGACCGGAGGCGATGACCACCTCCCCCTCCGGGATGGAGGTCACCTCGCCGGGTACGAGGGTGATAAGGGGATGGGACAGCACGGACTCCGTGACCATGCAGGCAAAGCCGTCACGATCCACTGCCAGCGCGCCGCCGGCGGGCACCGCCGTGGCGTCGGCACAGCGTAAAATCAAGCTGTCCAGCCGCCGCAGCTCCTCCTTCAGCAGTCCCACGGCGTTTTCCAGTCCCGCGCCCCGCAGGGAGTTGGAGCAGCACAGCTCCGCGAAGTATCCCGTCACGTGGGCGGGCGTCTTTTTCTCCGGCTTCATCTCCCGCAGCACCACGGGTATACCGCGCTGTGCCAGCTGCCACGCGCACTCGGAACCGGCCAGTCCCGCTCCGATCACAGTTACACTTTCCATTTATTCTTCCGCTTTCTTCGTGGTTTTCTTAGTCGTTGTCTTTTTGGCGGCGGGCTTCTTCGCCGCTGTGGTTTTTTTCGCCGCTGTGGTTTTTTTCGCCGCTGTGGTCTTTTTCGCCGTGGCAGACTTCTTCGCCGCCGTTTTCTTGGCGGGTTTCTCCTCCGCGGCGGGGGCGGCGTTCTCCGCGCCCTCAGCAGCCGCGGCTGCATCCTCCGTCTTGCGGCGGCGATAGCCCCGCTTGTCTTCCGGCAGGAAGTTCGGGCACTCCGGATTGGCGCAGAAGGGCTTGTTGAAGCCCTTACCCGCTTTCTTGAACATGGTCTTGCCGCACACGGGGCAGTCATCCTTCACCGGCACGTCCCACGTCATAAAGTCGCAGGTGGGGAACTTGTCGCAGCCGTAGTAGGTATACCCGTTGCGGCTTGTCTTTTTCAGTATGCGCCCGCCGCACTTGGGGCAGCGTCCCGGCATCTCCACCACCAGCGGCTTGGTGAACTTGCACTCCGGATAGCCGGGGCAGGCGAGGAACCGTCCGAACCTGCCGGACTTGATGACCATGTTCCGGCCGCAGATGTCGCACTTCTCCTCTGTCACCTCGTCGGGTACCTTGAGGTACACGCCCTCCATGTCCTTTTCGACCTTTTCCAGATTCTCATGGAACGGCACGTAGAACTGGCGTATCAAGTCCTTCCACTGCACGTCGCCGGACTCCACTTCGTCCAGCTTCTGCTCCATGCGGGCGGTGAATTTCACGTCCACAATGTCCGGGAACCGCTGGCACATCAGCTCGTTGACCACGCCTCCCAACGGCGTCAGGCGCAGGTACTTCCCCTCCTTGATAACGTACTCACGATCCAGAATGGTGGACACAGTGGGCGCGTAGGTAGAGGGTCGTCCGATGCCGTTCTCCTCCATGGTGCGGATGAGCGTGGCGTCGGTATACCGTGCCGGGGGCTGGGTAAAGTGCTGCAAGGGTGCGAAGCCGGTGGGCGTCACCGTCTCGCCCTCCGCCAGCGGCGGCAGGGGGGATTCCTTCTCCTCCTTGTCGTCGTCCCGGCTCTCCTCATACACGGCGGTGTAGCCGGCGAATTTCAGATTGCTGGCGGAACACCGCAGGGCGTGTGCCCCGGCGCCGATCTCCACGGAGATGCTGTCATAGACGGCGTTCGCCATCTGGCTCGCCAGAAAGCGGCTCCAGATCAGCCGGTACAGCCGGTACTGCTCGGCGGTAAGGTCACCCTTCACCTGCTCCGGTGTCAGCGACGGGTCGGAGGGGCGGATAGCTTCGTGTGCGTCCTGTGCCCCCGCCTTCGTCTTGTACTTGCGGGGTGCATCGGGGTAGTACGCGTCACCGTAGCGGGAGCAGATCAGCTCCTTCGCCTGCGCCTGCGCCTCGTCGGAGATACGCAGGGAGTCGGTACGCATATAGGTGATCAGACCCACGGTGCCCTCGCCGGTGATGTCCACGCCCTCATAGAGCTGCTGGGCGATGGCCATGGTGCGGCGGGGTGTCATGTTCAGCTTGCGGGACGCCTCCTGCTGTAAGCTGGAGGTGGTAAAGGGCGGCGTGGGGCTGCGCTGCTTGTCGGTGCGCTTCACGGTTTTCACCGCAAACTGCTCCTGCTTCAGCTCCTCCACGATGCGCTGGGTATCCGCCTCGTCCTTCGGCTCGTACTTTTTGCCGTTCACGCCGTAGTAATGGGCGGTGAAGGGCGCGGCGGCGTGGTTTTGCAGGTGAACGTCCAGCGTCCAGTATTCCTGGGGCACGAAATCCGCGATCTCCTTTTCCCGCTGCGCCACCAGCCGGATAGCTACGGACTGGACACGCCCTGCGGACAGCCCGCGCCGTATTTTCTTCCACAGCAGCGGAGAGAGCTGATAGCCCACGATACGATCCAGCACGCGCCGCGCCTGCTGCGCGTCCACCAGATCCTGGTCGATGGCGCGGGGATGCTGGATGGAGTCCTGCACCACCTTTTTTGTGATCTCGTTGAATGTCACGCGCTGCGCCTTGCTGTCCGGCAGCTCCAGCAGATGCTGCAAATGCCAGCTGATGGCCTCTCCCTCCCGATCCGGGTCGGTGGCGAGATAGACGGTCTTGCTCTTGTCAGCGGTGGTTTTCAGATCCTTGATAATATCCTCTTTTCCCTTGATGGGGCGGTAGTTGGGGGTAAAATCTCCCTCCACATCCACGCCAAGGGTGCTCTTGGGCAGGTCACGCAGGTGTCCCATGCTGGCCTTGACCACGTAATCCGGTCCCAGATATTTGCCGATGGTCTTTGCCTTTGCCGGGGACTCCACGATAACCAGGTTTTTCTTTGCTGCCATATTGTTGTTTACTCCTTCTTCAGTTCCACCGTCCGCAAAAAGCTGCGCGCACCTTGGCGGCACACGTAGCCGTCGATCTCCAGCACCGTCAGTGCCGACAGCACACGGCGGACGGGCAGATCGGCGAGGATCGCCGCATCATCGGTGAGGGTGGGTATATCGGTATGCAGGACGGACAGCACCGCGATCTGATCGTCGGTGAGTCCGCCGGGGTCTTGGGAAATGTCCAGCACGGGCAGTGCCGGGGCGGGCGGAGCCTCCTCCGCCGGCTTAGCGGGTTCGCCGCTCTCCGTCTCCGGCGCGCCCTTGGGCAGCGGCGGCAGCTTGGCGCGCAGAAGCCGCAGCTTGTGGGGATAGCGGCTCTCGTAGAAGCTCAGCACATCCCACGCCTCGCACACCAGCCCCGCACCCTCGCGGATCAGCCCGTTGCAGCCCCGGCTCATGGGTGCGTCAAAGGGTCCCGGCACGGCAAAGACCTCGCGTCCCTGCTCCAATGCCGTGGCGGCGGTGATGAGCGCGCCGCTCCTTTCGGGAGCCTCCACCACCAGCGTTGCCACGCTCAGCGCACTGAGCAGCCGGTTCCGCACCGGGAAGTGCTCGCCGCGCGGCTCGGTGCCGGGCGGGTATTCGGACAAAATCACGCCGGTGGCGGCGATGTCCTCGTACAGACGGCGGTTCGCCGCCGGATACACCACGTCCGCGCCGCCGCCCAGCACGGCGGCGGTAAAGCCACCGGCGCGGAGCGCACCGCGCAACGCCTCGCCGTCGATGCCCTTCGCCATACCGGACACCAGCAGCGCGCCCTGCTTCGCCAATTCATAGCCCAGCTCGGACGCCGCCTTCACGCCGTAGGGCGTGCAGGAGCGGGTGCCCACCACGGTGACAGCCACCTCCTCGTCAAAGAGGGGCAGGCTGCCCTTGCCGTAGAGCAGCAGCGGCGGGTCGTAGATATTTCTGAGCCGTGCGGGGTATGCCGCGTCGTCCATGGTCAGGAGGAACTGCCCGTCCTTGGCGCAGTCCTCCAGCACCTTCTCCGCCCGGTCAAGGGATTTGTCCGCCAGCAGAGCGCACTGCGCCTTTGTAACGCCCTCCGCCAGCAGCAGTTCCTCCTCCGGCGCGAAATAAATCTCCTCCGGAGAGGCAAAGTGCTCCAAAAGCTGCAATTTCGTGCGCTGTCCCAGCCCCGGCAGGGTGGTCAGCCACACCCAGTATTTCAAAGCCGCCATATCAGTTCCTCTCCTCGTTGCGATACGCCTCCCACAACAGCACGGCGGCAGCCGCCGCCGCGTTGAGGGATTCACAGTGGGGGTTCATGGGGATCCGCAGCGTCTCGCGGCACAGGGACAGCACCTCGTCGCTGACGCCCTGTCCCTCGCTGCCGATGACCAGCGCACAGCGGCGCAGGTCGCACCGCCGCACATCCACGGTGTCGTGCCGCAGTGCGGTGCCGTACAGCGGCAGTCCTGCCGCCGCCAGCAGCCCCGGCAGCTGCTCCGTTTCCACCGCGTACACCGGCAGGCGGAACACCGCCCCCATGGAGGCACGAAGCGTCTTGAGGCTGTACGGGTCGGCGCAGCCCGGCAGCAGCAGCGCACCGGTGCAGCCGAAGGCGTCCGCCGTGCGGAGCACCGCCCCCACGTTGCCGGGATCCTGCACGCCGTCCAGCACCACGTAGCGACCCGCAGGCAGCGTGTCCGGAGCCGTCAGCGCGGGCAGCGCACACACCGCCAGCACCCCTTGGGGCGTGGGCAGCGGCGAGATGGAGTGCATCACGTCGCCGGGTACTGTGACGCGCCGCACGGCGCCGGGCAGTCCCTCCGGGAACGCCGTGCCCTCGGCTGCCACCACGCACTCCACCGTCACGCCATGGCGCAGTGCCTCGTCCACCAGCTTGGGACTGTCGCAGAGAAATGCGCCCGTCTTGCGGCGGTACGCCGCACCGTCCAGCTTGCGGATATGCTCCAGCAGCGGATTGCGGCGGCTGGTAATGTACTCGGTCATGGTGATACCCCTCCTTCCTCAAATATTCTTTATAATATAGGTATCGTCTGCGAATGTCAACAAAAAATACGGAGTGGTTGCCCACTCACGTATTTTCCGCATGATTTACCTTGTTGCGCCGTTGTCCGGCGGGGCGGTCTTTCCCCCGCCGCCAGACCCCTTGCAGCACCCCTTACAGGGTGTGCCCCGCCTCTTGGATGGCGGTCACCACCTGCGCCACGCAGGCGCGGCACACATCGTCCTCCGGAGCCTCCACCATAACGCGCAGCAGCGGCTCCGTGCCGGATTCCCGCACGAGGATGCGCCCTGTGTCCCCCAGACGGCGGGCGACCTCGTCCACCGCCCTCTGCACCGCAGCATCCTGCCGCGCCGCCAGCTTATCCCGCACGCGCACATTTTCCAGCACCTGCGGATAGATGGTCAGCCCCTCCGTCAGCTTGCTCATGGGCTGCTTCCGCTCCAGCATGACCTCCATCAGCTTCAGACTGGTGAGGATGCCGTCGCCGGTGGAGGCGTACTTGGAGAAAATAATATGCCCGGACTGCTCGCCGCCCAGCGCGCAGCCGTTTTTGCTCATGTATTCGTATACATACTTGTCGCCCACGGCGGTCTTGGCGTAGCGGATGCCCTCCCGGTCAAAGGCACGGTACAGCCCGAAGTTGGACATCACCGTGGTCACCACCGTGTTGTGGGGCAGCTCGCCCATCTCCCGCATGTGCCTGCCGCAGATGTACAGAATGTGGTCGCCGGTGAGGATCTGCCCCTTCTCGTCCACCGCCAGACACCGGTCAGCGTCGCCATCGTAGGCAAAGCCCACGTCCAGCCCCTTCTCCACCACGAAGGCGCGCAGCGCGTCAATGTGGGTAGAGCCTACACCGTTGTTGATGTTGAAGCCGTCCGGCTCGTCGCCCATCACGTAGGTGGTGGCACCCAGCGCGTCAAATACGCTCCGTGCGATCATCCACGCACTGCCGTTGGCGCAGTCCAGACCCACCTTCTTCCCCTTAAAGGAGAACATCCCCAGCGAGATCAGATAGCCCACGTACCGGTTCCGCCCCGCCACATAGTCCACCGTGCGCCCGATATGCTCCCGGCGCGCCAGCGGCAGCGTCTCCCATCTCTGCCCGAACACCTCCAGCCGTCCGTCCAGATAGTCCTCGATCAGTGAGATCGTCCCCTCGTCCATCTTCTCGCCGGAGCGGTCAATGAGCTTGATCCCGTTGTCGTAAAACGGGTTGTGGCTGGCGGAGATCATAATGCCGCAGTCGAAGCCCTCCGTCCGCGCCACATAGGACACGGAGGGCGTCGTGGTCACGTGGAGCAGATAGGCGTCCGCCCCGGACGCCGCCAGCCCGGACGCCAGTGCGTACTCCAGCATATAGCTGCTGCGCCGGGTGTCCTTGCCGATGACCACCCTTGCCGGCTCCTCGTCGCCGGCGCGGCGTTTCGTCTCGCCGCAGTACCAGCCCAAAAACCGCCCCACCTGAAAGGCGTGATCCGCCGTCAGCGTCACGTTGGCTTCCCCGCGGAAGCCGTCTGTGCCGAAATATTTTCCCATTCTGTGCTCCTCCCTCGGTCAACGCTGGGCGGCGATGTCGCCGCCATGCTTATATATGCTGTCCGCCGGTACGGTGCCCCGCACGGAGGACAGGGGGTAGACCCGGCTGTTCCGCCCGATGACGGAGCCGGGGTTCAGCACGCTGTTGCACCCCACCTCCACGCCGTCACCCAGCATGGCTCCCACCTTTTTCCGCCCCGTGTCCACCTGCTCCGTGCCGTCCGTGACCACCACATGGGTCTTGTCGGACTTCACGTTGGACGTGATGGAGCCTGCGCCCATGTGGGACTTATAGCCCAGAATGGAGTCGCCCACGTAGTTGTAATGGGGCGTCTGCACGTTGTCGAACAGGATCACATTTTTCAGCTCCACGGAGTTGCCCACCACGCAGTGCTCCCCCACCAGCGCACTGCCCCGGATGAAGGCGCAGTGCCGCACCTCCGTCTCCGGGCCGATAATGCACGGGCCGGTGATGGACGCGGTAGGGGCGATGCGGGCAGTCTTGTGCACCCACACCTCCGGCGCGAAGGGCAGATAGTCGCCGTCCAGCCTCGCGCCCAGTGCGCGGATCTCGTCAGCCAGCCCCGCCAACGCCTCCCACGGGTACGTAAAGCGGGACAGATACGTCCCCGCCATAGTGTGTGTCAAATCATATAGATCGGTAATGGTATACATAGCGTTTCCTCCTGCCGCACTCTGTGCTACTGTACGCGCACCGTGCGGCTGATATGTGCTTAGTATACTATTCCCCTCCCTGTTTGGCAAGCCTCGGCAGAAAAAAGGCACCCTGCCGGGTGCCTTTTCACTGCTTTCAGTTGTCCAACGGCTTCATGGTCGGGAACAGGATCACGTCGCGGATGGAATCCGTGCCGCACAGCATCATGCTGCACCGGTCGATGCCGAAGCCCAGACCGCCGGTGGGCGGCATACCGTACTCCAGCGCCATGACGAAGTCCTCGTCCATCATGTCGGCCTCCTCGTCGCCGTTGGCACGCTTCTCCGCCTGGGCCTTGAAGCGCTCGTACTGGTCGATGGGGTCGTTCAGCTCGCTGAAGGCGTTGCCCATCTCGCAGCCGCAGATGAACATCTCGTACCGCTCCGTGAGGGCGGGCTGCACGGGGCTGCGCTTGGCCAGCGGACTGACCTCCACCGGGTACATGGTGATGAAGGTAGGCTGGATCAGCGTCTCCTCCACCTTCTGGTCAAACGTCTCGTACAGGGCGTTGCCCCAAGTGTGCGCCACGCCGTCCATGTCCACGCCCACGCTCTTTGCCAGCTCCACGCCCTTGTCGGCGTCGCCGACACACGCCATGAAGTCAGCGCCGGTGACGTTCTTCACAGCGTCCGCCATGGTCACGCGCTGCCAGCTGGGGGTCAGATCGATCTCGTGCCCCAGCCACTGGACGTGGTAGGTGCCCAGGATCTCCTTGGCGGCACCGGAGAGGATGCCCTCCAGAATGTCCATCATGCCGTCCAGATTGGTGAACGCCTGGTACAGCTCGCAGGTGGTGAATTCCGGGTTGTGCTTGGTGTCCATGCCCTCGTTGCGGAAGATGCGCCCCACCTCGTACACACGCTCCATGCCGCCCACGATCAGCCGCTTCAGGTGCAGCTCCGTGGCGATACGCATATACATATCAATGTCCTGCGCGTTGTGGTGTGTGATGAACGGGCGGGCGTTGGCACCGCCGGCAATGGGGCTGAGAACGGGTGTCTCCACCTCCATGAAGCCCAGCGCATCCAGATAGCGGCGCAGATACGCCACGAACCTGCTGCGGATCTCGAAATTCCGCTTGCTCTCCGGGTTCATGATGAGATCCACATACCGCTGCCGGTAGCGGATCTCCTTGTCGGTCAGCCCGTGGAACTTCTCCGGCAGGGGACGCAGAGACTTGGACAGCAGCGTGATGTCCCGTGCGCGGACGGACATTTCGCCCCGCTGGGTGCGGAACACCTCACCCTGCACGCCCACGATGTCGCCAATGTCGTACTTCTTGAAGCGGTTATAGTTGTCCTCGTCCATCTCGTCCTTGCGGGCGTAGATCTGGATGCGTCCCGTCTTGTCCTGCAAATCGCAGAAGGACACCTTGCCCATGCCGCGCTTGCTCATGAGCCGGCCTGCCACGGAGACGCTCTGCCCCTCCATGGCGTCGAAATTGTCCTTGATGTCCTGGGTGTGGTGGGTCACATCAAACTTGGTAATGGTGAAGGGGTCGCGCCCCTCCTCCTGCAAAGCCTTCAGCTTGTCGCGGCGGATGCGTAACAGCTCGCCCATGTCCTGCTGGGGCTGTTCGGTCACGTTGCGGTTGTTCTCGTCTGCCATAATGCAGCCTCCTTTGTATATCCGTCCGCCGGGATCGGCGGTTTATCTCTCTATGGTGTCAATACGGTAGTGGATAACGCCCTTGGGGGCCTCCACCGTCACTTCATCGCCCGCCTTGCGCCCCATCAGTGCCTTGCCAAAGGGGGAGTCCTCGCTGATGGCACGGCTCATCACATCGGCCTCCTGTGAGCCGACGATCTTATAGGCGGGCATCTGCTTTCGCATATCCAGATTCGTCACGGTGACGGTGCAGCCGATGGAGATTTTGTCAGAGTCCGTTTCGGACTCGTCCACGATGACCGCGTGGAGCAGGATGTCCTCCAGCTCGGCAATACGGGAGTAGAGCTTGCCCTGCTCGTTCTTCGCCTCGTCGTACTCGCTGTTCTCGCTGAGGTCACCGAAGCCGCGGGCTTCCTTGATAAGCTCCGCCACCTCGTCGGCGCGGGTGGTCTTGCTGTAATCCAGCTCCTGTTTCAGCTCGTCGTAGCGAGCCTGACTCATTTTGAATTCCTTTGCCATGCTGCACTTCCCTTTCTATCCGTTAGGATACCCGCTGCGCGGGATATAAACAATATGTCACGTTGCATTATAGTGATTTTCCCCCCGTATGTCAAGCAAGGATATGATATGAATGTCCGATGCCTCCCATTTCCCCGCCTCCAGCAGCACACCTGCCAGCTCCTCCGTCACTGCCACCGCCGCCCCCTCTCCCCGTGGGGCTGTCCACGCCCAACGCTGGTACCGCCCACAGTCCCCCGTCAGGTACAGCGTCCTCCCCTCCGGCGCACGGCACCCCTCGCCGCACAGCACCGTCACCGCCGCTGCCCGCCCGCCGTCCCCGGCGGCGATGCCCCAGCGGTACATCAGCTCCCGTGCCAGCGACGCCGTCCCCTCCCCCTCCAGACGCACGTACCTTGCCCGGGACGACAGCACCGGCAGCAGACCGCGTGCCGTCTCCTCCCCGCTCCCGCCGCACCGCAGCACGGCGCAGCCACCCCCCAGCCCCTCCGGGCACAGAGCGTCCAGCAGCTGCCCCGCCACCGCTCTGCGGAAGGGCAGCGCACCCACCGGCGTGATCCCCGCCCGCAGCGGCAGCATCCGCAGTCCCTCCGGGCAGACGCACCGCCGCGTCCCTCCGTCGTACAGCTTTTCCAGCAGTCCCGCCGCCCGCCGCCGCGCCAAAAATCCGCCGCCCACGGCCAGCCGCCACAGGGGAAGCCCCTCCACCTCCACCGCAGACAGCTCCGTCCGCCTCGCTTGTGTTATGTAAACTATCATAGCGTCCCCTCTCCCGCAAAAAAATGCTGTCCCATTGTATGGGACAGCATTTTCAATATGCCTTATAGCCTGCGCTTTACCACGCCGCAATATACCCCGCCAGATAGTTCAGCGGATTCTGGTACACGCCGTTGATACGCACCTCATAGTGGAGATGGGGGCCTGTGGAGGCTCCGGTGGAGCCGGTAATACCCAGCACCGTGCCCTGGGACACCATCTGCCCCTCGGATACCTTCACCACGCTCATGTGGGCGTACAGCGTCGTCACGCCGCCGCCGTGGTCGATGACCACGTAGTTGCCGTACCCGCCGCCGTAGCCGCTGGTGTTGGTCAGCAGCACCTTGCCGCTCTTCACGGCGAACACGCTGCTGGTGAAGCCCACGTTGCAGATGTCCACACCCTTGTGGTTGGTGCTGCCGAAGCCGCCGGGGGCGACACGGTTGCCGATGGGCGAGCTGATCTTCTTGCTGGTATTGACAGGCCAGATGAAGCCCTCGTTGCTGGGCACCACGTCAGATTCCGCCAGCAGCCGGTCGATCTCCGCGGCGATCTCCTTTCCCGCCTTTTCCTCGGCGGCGTAGATCGCCTCCAGCTTCTTCTGGTCGGCGGCGTACTCGTTCATCAGGTTGGTGGTCTCCGTCAGCTTCGCCTGCAGCTCGCTCTGCTGCTGACCAAGCTCCGCCTCCTTCGCCTCCATGGCCGCCTTTTCCTCCGCGATGTTCTCCCGCGTCTCCTTCATGGCGGCGATCAGCATTTTGTTGTACTCCGCCACCTCATTGACGAATTCCATGCGGTTCAGCAGGTCGGACATACTGCTCGCCTTGAACAACACCGAGAGATAGCTGAGACTTCCCCGCTCCTCCTCGCTGCGAACCTGCCGGCAGAACAGCTCATACTGCTCCTGCTCCAGCATCTCGTACCGGGCGATCTGGGCGGCGGCGTCGTCGATCTGGTTCTGGGTGTCCTCGATCTGCTCCAGCAGCAGCTGGTTCCGCTGATCCAGCAGCTTTTTCGTCTCCATGACGTCGTTTTTCTTCGCCTTCGCCTCGGAGATCTGCTTTTCCAGATCCTTCAGCTTCGCCTGCTGTTCCTTTTTCTTCTGCTCCAGCGCGGCGATCTGCGCCGCCTTGCGCTGCTCCTCCGCCAGCTGCTCCTCCGTCTTTTCCGCGTAGGCGGGACGGACAGCCACCGCCGCTGCCGCCGTCAGCAGCAACAGCAGGGACAGCGCAGCGCAGAGGACTCGTTTCCCAAGCTTCATGGGCAATGCTCCTTTCTCACACCCGGAGGAAGCGGCGGATGGCCGTCAGACTGCCGCCCACACCCACCAGAATACCGGCGCCGAGAAACACCGGGGCCACGAACTGCCAAATCTTCTCAAAGGGCACCACCGTCAGGATCTGCAAGCTGTCGGAATTGGCGATACCCTTTGCCACGGCGGCATACAGCCCCCACTGCAAGCCGAAGGCGATGACCGCGCTGAACATCCCCAGCAGCAGTCCCTCATACACGAAGGGCCAGCGGATAAACCCGTTGGTGGCTCCCACCATCTTCATAATGGCGATCTCGTCCCGCCGGTCAAAGGTGGTCAGCTTGATGGTGTTGGAGATAATAAACACCGACACCAGCAGCAGTATGGCGATCAGCGCAATGGAGATCACGCCCGCCACGTTGCGGACGGTGGTAAAGCCGTTTGCCACCGCCTCGTCCGCACGCGCCTTGGCGATACCGGGAATGGACTCCACGGCGGCCTTCGTCTCCATAATGCGATCCGGGTCGGTCACGTGGATCACGAACCGGTGGCGGAACACCGTGGGGTCCAGGTCGCCGTACACGTCCTCGTCGTCGTACTTCTCCACGTAGGCGTCCCGCGCCTCCGTCCGGGTGACGAACTGGCAGTCCGCCACGTTGTCGGTGCTCTCCACCTTCGCCTGTAAGGCGCGTGCCTCCGGCTCATCCAGCGTCTCGTCCACGAACGCCACCACGGCGTTCTCCTGCTGCAAGTCCGCCAGATTCTCGTTGGCGTTATACGCCACCAGCGTAAAGGTGCCCATGATCAGCAGACACGCCACCGTAACGCCGATGGCGGCAAAGGACATGAACCCGTGGGAGAACATATTCCCCGCGCCCTCTTTGACGAAAAACTTGAAATTATGCTCCATACGTCATACCTCGTAGCTGCCCACGCCGTCGCCGATGACGCGGCCCTCGTTGAGCAGGATGATGCGCTTATTGAAGTGGTTGACCAGCCCCCGCTCGTGGGTCACAACGATGACCGTGGTGCCCAGCGCGTTGATGCGCTCCAGCAGCGTCATGATCTCCAGCGACCTTGCGGGGTCGAGGTTTCCCGTCGGCTCGTCCGCCACGATGGTGCTGGGGTTGTTCACCAACGCCCGGGCAATGGCAACGCGCTGCTGCTCGCCGCCGGACAGCTGATCCGGATAGGAATTCTCCTTGTCCGCCAGCCCCACCAGCTCCAGCACGTAGGGTATCCGGTTTTTCAGCTCCCGCTGGGACGCCCCCACCGCACGCATGGCGAGAGCCAGATTGTCGTGTACGGTCTTGTTGGGGATCAGCCGGAAATCCTGAAAGATCACGCCGATGGTGCGGCGCATATAGGGCAGCTGCCGCTCGGAGATACGGCTCATGGAGAAGCCATTGACCATAACGCGCCCCGCCGTGGGCACCACCTCTCCGGTGAGCAGCTTGATAATGGTGGATTTTCCGGAGCCGGAGGGCCCCACCAGAAAGGCAAACTCCCCGTCCTCCACCGTAAAGGATACGCCCTGCAGGGCGTGCGTCCCGTTGTCGTATATCTTTTCCGCGTCTATCAAACGAATCATAGCAACGCTCCTGTCCGTCAAAATGCAACATATTGTGGCTAAATACAACCACAAATACCATTATATATAAATAGTTACAAAATGGCAACAGGAAATGACATGAAATTATTTTAATTTTTCGCCGCCGCTTCCCCGTCCCGCAGCCCGTAAAATATCCCTGTTTTTTCGACGCAGCCCGCCGGAAATTTGTTCCCCTCCCCGCCTCCGCCCACGAAAAAAGCACCGCCTCAGCGGTGCTTTCAGGCTGTCGAAAAAGCCGTCGGCTTTTCTCGACAGCCTGAAATAATGCCGTTATTTTCGTGCCGCAAAGCGGCACGAAAATACTCGCTTCGCTCC
>OLYN01000249.1_pt1 | contig 33488 bp, 27 predicted proteins | sample 1674231 | NCBI WGS metagenome assembly OLYN01 (sample SAMEA103958153, study PRJEB25191) | human gut metagenome
CAAAACCCGTAAAACTCAAAAAAGTGGCATTCAGCCACTTTTTTGACACTCTGAACAAGCCTTTCGGGCTTGTGTGCTCTTGTCAACTGATGGTATATTTTATAAAGGCATAAATGGTTGTATAATAAATTCACGCGACAGTATACGATAAGGGCTTGCCGCGGGCTGTGGAATGACGAGGAGGTATTTGAAATGATAAGATTTAACAACGACTATAACCGGGGGGCCCTTGAGTCCATACTCGACGGGCTTACGGAAATCAACGCCGCCAGTTATGCGGGCTACGGTGAGGACCAGTGGTGCGGCAGGGCGGAGGCGGTCATAAAGAAGCTGATCGCCAGGGAGGACGCCATGATAAAATTCGTCCCCGGCGCGACGCAGGCGAATATCGTCGCGATCGCGGCGGCGCTTTCCCCGGTACAGAGCGTTATCGCGGCCGACACCGGGCATATCAACTGCCACGAGGCGGCCTCCATCGAGAGCACCGGCCACAAGATACTCGGGCTCCCCAATACCGACGGCAAGCTCACCTCGCGGCAGATCGCCGCCTGCGCGGCGGAGTATTACGAGGGCGGCGCCCCGGAGTACCTTACGGAGCCCAAGCTGGTATATATTTCCTTCCCCACCGAGCAGGGCACCCTGTATTCCAAGAGGGAGCTTCGCGCCATCAGCGAGGTCTGCAAAAAATACGGCATGTACCTGTTCGTGGACGGGGCCAGGATGGGGTACGGCCTGGGGGCAGAGGATAACGACCTTACCCTGAAGGACTTTGCGGAGCTTACGGACGTGTTCTATATCGGCGGGACAAAGTGCGGCGCACTTTTCGGCGAGGCCCTCATCATCACGGAGCCCCGCCTCCAATACCGCTTCAAGGCGTACATGAAGCAGCACGGCGCGGTGTTGGCAAAGGGCTGGCTGATGGGGCTGCAATTTGCACTCATGCTGGAGAGCGGCGAGTATTTTGAAAGGACGAGGCGGGCCGACGAGCTTGCCATGCAGATAAAGCGGGCCTTTGCGGCCAAGGGCATACCCTTCTGGGTGGACAGCCCCACCAACCAGCAGTTCGTCATACTGACCCCGCAGCAAAGGGAAACGCTGGCCCGGGGCTACTACTTCGAGGAGGGAGCGGCCACGCCCCGGGGTACTGTCGCGCGCTTCTGCACGAGCTGGGCAACCACCCAAGCCGAGGTAGACGCCCTGCTCGACGACATAGCCGGGCTGTGACGGAGGATGATAAATGATTTTGGGGCAGTTTGGAATCCGGCGGCAGCGGCTAAACTCCAACGCCCGTATTGCTTCCACCGCCCCTTTTGCCTGCGGCGCGGTACTTTCGTGGGCCGAAAGTACCCAAAGGCCCCCTCTTTCTTGGAAGAAAGCTCCCAAAGAACCAAGGGATAGCGGCTACGGCTTTATCCCGCTTACGCAGCCGTATCAAAGCCTCCGGCTGGCGGGATTCCAACGGCGGCAGTCTTAATCAAACATTAGAAATAACTCCCGCCGGAGTGATTCCGGCGGGAGCTTTTCATCTGCATTTTTATTTTTTGTCAGGCTTTTCTTTTCTCTTTGCTTCTTTTCTCTTTTCTTTTCTCCCGAAAAGAAAAGAGAAAGAAGAACAGGCTTTTCTTTAATACGCCACCCTCTCGCTCTCGGTGCCGTTTCGCCTGGTGACGCGTATATTGTCCAGGTACTCGAGGAGCGGCTTGGCGCTCTTGCGGCTGGTGCCTATCATGTCGCGTATCATAGCGATGGAGATCTTGCCCTCGGCGGCCAGTATTTCCCTTGCCTTGGCCGCAACCATGTCGGTATACTTGGGCAGGGTAATAAGGTCGTCCGCCAGCAGCACCACCTTTCCCTCGGCGGCTAAAAGCTGCAAAAGATCCTCCGCCATGGCGGGCTGTATGCCGGGCAGCTGTATATCGGCAAGCCTTATAAACTCAAAGCCCGCCTTGTCCAGCATGGCGGTCAGGGCGCTTTCGAATTGCTTATATACCTCGTCGTGGGGTATCTCGTAGCCCCCCTCGCAGATAAACTCGCCGCTGCGCTTTATGCGCCCCGTGTCCTCAAGGCGCTGCATGAATTCGTCAAATACGTTCTGCTTGAGCTTGCTCAAAAACCGCACCCTAAGCTCCGCCTTGCGGCTGCCCAGCCTGTACGGGTTCTTTTTGTGGAAATCCTCAAGGTATGCCACCATATCGTCAGCCACCTTATCCCGGTAGGAGGCGTGCATAAGATAGATATCCTTCTTCATGGGGAATGTGGCGACAAGCCCCTGCTCCGCGAGCTTTTCCACCTCCGCCATGGTCTCCTCGGCGGTAAGGCCGGTGAGCTTCGCCACCTCCGCCGCGGTTATGGCGGAATCGCTGTGCTGCTTGATTATCAGCTCTATCATATCCCCGTGGCCGCCCTCTTCCTTGACGGTCATCTCGGATATGGCCCTTTCGTCAAACCGCTTCTTCTTTGCGGGGTTGGCCTCTATGACTACGCCGCCGCCGATGGTCTCCATGGGCGAATAAAAGCGCACTATGAACCTGTCCCCACGGCGCACGGCTATCTCCCCCTCAAGGCGGAGCTGGGCAAGGCCGCTTTCGCCCGGGCCTATCTCGTCCTTATCGAGAAGCACCGCCCGGCACAGCACCTCGCTGGTGCCGGTAAAAAGGTGCAGGCGGGTGCGGTTGTCTATTACCCTGTTTGAGGAGGGCAGCACCCGCAGCCGCACGTCCAGCATCATTGTGTTCTTCATGCTGTTGACGGGGGCCAGCACGCAGCCCCGGTGTATTTCGTTCTTCTTGATATTGGAAAGGTTTATGGCTACCCGCTGGCCGGCAAAGCACTCCTCCGCATCCTTGCCGTGTACCTGTATGCTGCGTATCTTGCAGGTCTTGTCCACCGGGTATATTTCAAGCTGATCCTCCTTGCGTATTCGGCCGGAAATAAGTGTGCCTGTAACTATGGTGCCGAATCCGGATATGGAGAATGCCCTGTCTATGGGCAGCCGTGGTATGGTGTCTATGTCCTTGGGGGTGACCTCCTCCTCTGCCATGTGCTCTATAAGGCTCACCAGGTTGTCCAGACCCGCCCCGGTGACGCTGGAAACCTCCGCCATGGGCGCGCTTTCGCAGAAGCTGCCCTTCAGCTCCTCCCGTATGTCCTCCTTTACCATCTCTAACCAGTCCTCGTCCACAAGGTCGCACTTGTTCAGCACTATTATGCACTTCTCTATTCCCAAAAGCCCCAGTATATCCACGTGCTCCCGGGTCTGGGGCATTATGCCCTCGTCCGCGGCAATGACCAGCAGCACCAGATCCATGCCCACTACTCCCGCCACCATGTTGTTTACGAACTTCTCATGCCCCGGCACGTCTATTATGCCCACCCTGTTGCCGCTGGGCAGGTCGAACCAGGTAAAGCCCAGGTCTATGGTTATGCCCCTGCGCTGCTCCTCCTCCCAGCGGTCGGTATTGCGGCCAGTGAGCGCCCTTATGAGTGTGGTCTTGCCGTGGTCTATGTGTCCGGCTGTGCCTACTATTATATTCTTCATATTTTATTTACCCCCAGTATCCCGGCGACCTCCGCCGCGATAAGCTCTGTCTCGCCCGGCTGCACCGTGCGCATATCCATTAGCGCCCTGTCCTCCTGCACCCGGCATATAACCGGCCTTTCCGCACGCCTGAGCGCCTCCTCAAAGGCCGCGGTGGTCATGCCGTTGGGCTTTATGGCAACGGCGCTGCTCCTGAGCCTCTCCATGGGCATGGAGCCGCCCCCCACCTGTGATTCGCAATCCACGACCTCCACCCGGGCATTGACGTTTTTCAGCATGGCGGCAAGCTTTTCCGCCCGCTCCCGAATTTCCATGGGCGGCTGTGTGAGCATGCGCAGCACGGGTATGTTCCGTATGGCATTTTCCTCCGACAGGTACTCCTGAAGGGTAAGCTCCAATGCGGCTGCCGTGAACTTGTCTATCCGAAACGCCCGGGTCAGGGGGTGCTTCTTTATCTTTTTTATGTATTCCTTCCTGCCCACTATTATGCCCGCCTGAGGCCCGCCCAGCAGCTTGTCGCCGGAGAAGCAGACTATGGCCGCCCCCGCCCTTATGGATTCCTGCACAGTAGGCTCATAGGTGAGGCCGTATTTGGAAAGGTCTATCAGCACGCCGCTGCCTATGTCCTCTATGACGGGCAGGCCGTGCTTATTGCCAAGCTCCACAAGCTCCGCCACGCTTACGCTCTCGGTAAAGCCCACCACCCGGAAGTTGCTGGTGTGCACCTTCAGCAGCGCCGCGGTGTTCTCGTTTATGGCCTCCTCGTAATCCGAAAGGTGGGTCTTGTTGGTGGTGCCAAGGTCTACCATTATTGCGCCGCTTTGCGCCATGACGTCCGGCACCCGGAACTTGCCGCCTATCTCCACCAGCTCCCCCCGGGATACCGGCACCTCGCCGCCCCGGCAGAGGGCGGACAGGGTGAGCATTACGGCCGCCGCGTTGTTGTTTACGGCCATGGCCGCCTCCGCGCCGGTTATTTTACAGAGCAGCTTTTCAAAGTGGGAATACCTCTCCCCCCTGGCCCCCGCCTCAAGGTCGTATTCCAGATTGGAATAGCCGGAGACTATCGCCATGAGGTGTTCGGCGTGCTTTCTGGATATGAGCGCCCGCCCCAGGTTGGTGTGCAGCACGGTTCCCGTGGCGTTGACGACGGGCTTCAGGTTGGGGGAAAAGAGCTTTTCCGCCGCCGACGCTATGTCGGGCAGGAGGCTTTCCGTGCGGCGGATAATCTCCGTCTCGTCCTCGGACTTTCCTATGAACTCTCTGAGGGCCTCGGTGCGCTCGCGAATGCAGTCAACGGTGATCTCCCGGCCGTAGCGGTCAAAGAGCCCCGCCGAATCGCACTGCTCTATCAACGTATCCACCTTGGGTATGGCTCTGAAAAACCGGTTTTTATCCATAACAGGGGGCCTCCTCTGAAAACGTACATTTTTAATAGTATTTTACCATATTAAGGGCAAAGATAAAAGCGGAAAGGCCGGTAATGATTTTGTCCCGGTTTGGCCCTGAAATATTGACAAAGCCGGCCCAAGTAAATAAACTATAAAGGATAATGGGGCAACCGGCTATATAAATAAGAAAAATCAGGCGACCCGCTAAGGAGAAGATACATGGCAGAGCAAGAGAAAAAGACCTTCTACATCACCACCCCCATATACTACCCCAGCGACAAGCTGCACATTGGCCACAGCTACACCACCGTGGCGGCGGACGCCATCGCCCGCTATAAGCGCATGACGGGCTACGACGTATACTTCCTCACCGGGAGCGACGAGCACGGCCAGAAGATAGAGCGCAAGGCAAAGGCCAAGGGCATTACCCCCAAGCAGTACGTGGACGAGATAGTAGCTTCCTTCAAGGATCTCTGGAAGCTCATGTGCATATCCAACGACGGCTTTGTCCGCACCACCGACGATTACCACGTAAAGGCCGTTCAGAAGATATTCCGCAGGCTGTACGAGCAGGGCGACATATATAAGTCCGCCTACGAGGGCTGGTACTGCACCCCCTGCGAGAGCTTCTGGCTGGAGCGCCAGCTCAAGGACGGCTGCTGCCCGGATTGCGGCAGGCCGGTGGAGAAGGTCAAGGAGGAGAGCTACTTCTTTAAGATGAGCAAGTATGCCCCCCGCCTCATACAGTACATAAAGGATCACCCGGACTTCATTCAGCCCCCCGCCCGCACCAACGAGATGCTGAACAACTTCCTGCTGCCGGGCCTTGAGGACCTTTGCGTATCCCGCACCAGCTTCACCTGGGGCATACCCGTGGACTTTGACGAGAAGCACGTGGTATACGTATGGCTGGACGCCCTCTCCAACTACATAACAAAGCTGGGCTACGGCTCGGACGACGACAGCCTGTATAAAAAATACTGGCCCGCCGACGTCCACCTCGTCGGCAAGGAGATAGTCAGGTTCCACACCATAATCTGGCCCATAATGCTCATGGCGCTGGGCGAGCCCCTGCCCAAGCAGGTGTTCGGCCACGGCTGGCTGATACTTGAGGGCGGCAAGATGAGCAAGTCCAAGGGCAACGTGGTGGACCCCGTCAAGCTCTGCAACCGCTACGGCGTGGACGCCATACGCTACTTCCTGCTTCGGGAGGTGCCCTTCGGCAGCGACGGCGTATTCTCCAACGAGGCGCTTATTTACCGCATAAATTCCGACCTGGCAAACGACCTTGGCAACCTGCTCTCCCGCACGGTGAGCATGATAGACAAGTACTTCGGCGGCGTTGTCCCCGCCCCCACCTGCCCCGTGCCGGAGGAGGACGAGCCCATAATCGCCCTTGCCAACAGCCTGCCTGAAAAGGTGGAGCGGTACATGACGGAATTCAAGGCCCCCGAGGCGCTGGAATCCATATGGGCCCTCATAGGCGCATGCAACAAATACATAGACGTGACCGCGCCATGGATACTGGCAAAGGACGAGGCCAAAAAGGACAGGCTGGCCACCGTCATGTACAACCTTGCGGAAAGCCTGCGCATAGTTGGCATATTCCTTCAGCCTTACCTTCCCAACACCGCGCCTAAGCTCTTTGAGCAGCTGGGCGTTTCCGGCGAACTCACCGCCTACGAAGCCCGCGGGTTCGGCAAGCTGCCCGCAGGCACACGGGTTCACAGGGGCGAGGCCCTGTTCCCCCGCATAGACGTTAAGAAGGAGCTTGAGGAGCTGGAAAAGGAGAACGCAGCCTCCCACGCCGCCGAAGCCTCCGCCAGCGCAGCCCCCGCGCCCAAGGCAGAGGAGGCCAAGGACGAGGAGCCTCAGGAGCTTATAGACTTTGACACCTTCTGCAAGGTAAAGATGAAGACCGCCAGGGTCATAGACTGCAAGTTCGTCGAGAAGAGCAAGAAGCTTCTGCAGTTCACGCTGGACTGCGGCGAAGCCCAGCCCCGCACCATACTTTCCGGCATTCGCAAGTGGTATTCCGAGCCTGAAAAGCTCATAGGCCGCACGGTGGTCATCGCGGCGAACCTTGCCCCCCGGAAGATAGCCGGCATAGAAAGCCAGGGCATGATACTTTCCTCCATAACCGATGATGGCGAGGGGGAGACCCTCTCCATGCTCACCGTAATGGAGCCGGAAAGCATCCCCGGCGGAAGCGAAATTGGATAGAGCTTACAGCACGCAAAAAGGAGCGGCATTCACCGCTCCTTTTGCGATCCTTGGGGTTGTTAAGGGGCCGCAGTCCCTTAAATTTATTCCGGCTTTGACGGCGTGTACGTCAAAACGGATGAAAACCGGAGGTTTTCGTACTCTGCGGGTTTTGCCGCCCGGGAGCGAATGCGAGAGGCAAAACCCGTAAAACTCAAAAAAGTGGCATTCAGCCACTTTTTTGACACTCTGAAAGGAGCGGCATTTGCCGCTCCTTTTATGCTGTCGTTTGTTATTTGATTGCGTCTACAAGCACATATCCGACGGTGTTGGAGATGTCGCTCCTCTGTACCTGAACGTATGCCCAGGAGCTGCCGGGGGTGTAGCTCCTAACTATCACCCTGTCGCCGGGGTACAGGTCAAAGATCTGTGTGCTGGAGGTGCTGGGAGAGGAGTAGATCCCCGTCTTGTAGTTGGGTGAATACTGGCCGCCCACGGTGAGCTCCGCGTTGGGCAGGCAGCTTCCGCCGCTGTAATCGATCCTCGCGCCGCAGTTGGGGCAGTAGGAGTTGCCGTAGGTTATCTCCTTGCCGCATCTGCCGCAGTAATACTTATTGCCCTGGCTGCTGCCGCCGGGATTGTAGCTGCCCTTCTGGGTGAGATACAGGCTGCTGCAATAGCCCTGCACGCCGGTGCGGGTCTTTACGGAGATCCACTTGCCACTGGTCTGGCCGGTGAAGGTCACAGCCTCGCCCCTGTCAAGGGTGTATACCACGCGGTACTTGGTGCTGGGGCCCTGGCGGACGTTAAGGCCGGTGGTGGCGTAATAGGTGCCGTAGTTGCCGTTGGGGTAGCTGGGGGTGCTGGGAGTACTGGGGGTGCTGCCGTTCTGTCTTGCGTAGAGCTTCAGGTACTTTGCGCTTGCGTAAGCGTCGGAGCCGTCGGCGGTGAGAAGCTTATACCAGTTGCCGCTCTTGCCTACGACGGTACACTTCTGACCCCTGTTCAAAGAGCCCACGATGGAGTACTTGGTGCTGGGGCCGCGGCGCACGTTCAGCGCGGTGGTGGAGTAGTAGGTGTCGCCGCAATCCGGGCATACCTTGAGGGTGACGCCGCGGTTGCCTGGGTAGCAGTTGTAGTTGGGGTTGTAGCCGGGCTCATACTTGGAATAGGAGAGATAGTTGCCCGCTACATAGGCGTAGCCGTAGCTGCCCCACTTTATCTCATACCATCCGTCGTATACGCGCCCGGTAGCCATTACCATCTCATTCTGCTCCAGGGAACCTAAGATGTAATAGCTTGTGCTGGGGCCGCTGCGGACATTCACCGCACGGGTGGCGTACATTCTGGTCTCTGCGGAAGCGACCGCGGTAAAGCTAAGCATGAGCGCCGCTATCAGCAGGACCGAAAGGACCTTAGAAACGTTTCTTTTCATTTTATTCATACCTCCCGATAGAATAGTCCGGCGATGCTCTTTTCGCTCGCCCTTTGTGTACCCTTATTATAGCCAATAATCAAGAAAAAATGTCGTGTTTATCTTTAAGAATTTGTTAACGATCAATAAACTTGTGGGCGCGCCGCCCTGCCCATACAATATATTGCGGCGGCATAAAGCCCCATTTATGCCTATATTATTCACAAATCCCGCCTTGTACGGCCATAACCCCGATGATATAATAAACCAGTACCATCAGTTGACAAAAGCACACAAGCCCTAAAGGCTTGTTTTGGGACGCTCCTGCGTTCTCGTCGCTTGTATTACATCCAGTAGTACGGCGCTCCTCGGCCTTGGATCGCCCTCAAAACAAGCTCTTTAGGGTCTTCGAGTTTTAGAAGCCAAAGAGTATGGCAGAACAAGGAGGACGAGTGCAGAAATACTGGTTGTATTTCAAATGAGGACGACACAGTTATGCCGTGCTGTTTGGCTTCTAAAACCTTGTGTGTCCTTGTCAACTGATGGTAAATAAAACCGAAAGCATTGGAGAACGCTATGGACGAAAATAAGAACAGCACCCCGGAAAGCACTCCGGAAGAAAATAATATAAATCCAGCGCAACCGGAAGCCAACACCGCCGGGCCCGGGGAGGGCAAAAACAAAAGGAGCCTCCGCAACACCATACTGACCTGCATAAGCATCGCTCTGGTATTATTTGCGGCCATAATAGTGCTGCGCCAGTACGTATACCTGCCCGGCCAGTACGAGGCGCCCCCCACCCCCGCCGTTACAGAGACCCCCGTGGCCACGCCCGAGCCCACCCCCTACGTCAAAAAGATACCCGTGATGATGTACTTTACCGGCAGGGAGATAAGCTTCCCGGTAGAGACGGTGGGCATAGTGCCCTATACCGACAGCAAGGGCAGGGAGGTCAAGGCCGAGGACGGCAGCACGGTGTACACCATGGGTACGGTGGATTCCGAGAAGGTAGCCGCATGGCTGGATGCCAGCGCCTCCCCCGGGGAATACGGCAACGCCATATTCAACGGCCATGTATCCTGGAAAAAGGTAGCGGGCGTTTTCTCCGTACTCCCCAAAATGGAGGAGGGCGAGGAGATAATAGTGGAATACGACGACGGCAGCACCATGACCTTCACCGTTACCAACGTTGACATTTACGGCATAGACGACGTACCGGAAACCGTGATGGCCTACGACACCGGCGATTCCCGCATGACGCTGATCACCTGCTACGGCGAAAGCTGGAACAGCGGCCTGGGCACACGCAACCAGCGCTGTGTGGTCGTAGCCAAGCCCGTAGACAGCTCAAAGATCATAACGCCTCCCGCGGTCACTCCGAATCCCGACGAGGACTGCGACACCTGAGACGACTGATTTTTGCAGCATGCAAATAAAACACCGTCCCGCTGCCCGGGGCGGTGTTTCCTTTTAATTCACATTCCTTTAATCGCCCTTTAACCTTGCCCCATTATAATATACTTAAAATTATTGTATGATTTTTGCGCTTCATACTTCATATGGGAGGTTCACATGCCGGAAAAGACCGCCATAATATTCGGGGATTCTATAATGAAGGGCACGGTGTATGAGGGCGGAAGGTACCGCTCCTGCTATACCGAGGTTTTTCTGCCCCAGATGGAGGGGCTGGACATAGCTCTTGATAACCGCTCCCGCTTCGGCTACACCGCGGAACGCGGGCTGGGGCTCATTAAAAAGGCCATCGCTGCCGGGGAAAGGCCGGATTACGCCCTGGTGGAATACGGCGGCAACGACTGCAACTTCGACTGGCCGGCCATAGGCCGTGATCCGGACTACCCCCATCAGCCCGTCACAGCCCTTGCCGATTTTGAAGCCACCATGCGGGAATGCATAGGACTGCTGCGCGGCGCAGGCATAACACCGGTACTAATGTCGCTGCCGCCGGTGGATTCCGATAAGTACTATGAATACATAATATCCAAAGGTGTTGACAGGTGCAGCCTGTTGAAGTTCCTCGGTACGCCTCTTTCCATATACCGCTATCAGGAGCTGTATTCCGTCGCCATATCAAAGCTGGCCCGGTCGGAGGAGCTGCCCTTTGTTGACGTGCGCTCCGCATTTCTCGAGTGCATAGGCAGCCCCTTTAGCCAGCTCATATCCGGCGACGGCCTGCACCCCACCGAAAAAGGGTATGAGATAGTTGCCAGGTGCTTCCGGGAGCGGCTGGAATCCATAAAGGAATAGCTTGCACGGCAGAAAATTAGCATATTCCTCTTGCAATTATACGAAAAGTATTGTATCATAATCAGGTGCGGCGACGTAGGCTCGTCCGCACTGATCGTGGAGCAGTATCGAAGTGGTCATAACGGGCACGACTGGAAATCGTGTGACGGTCGAAAGCCGTCCGTGAGTTCGAATCTCACCTGCTCCGCCAAAAAAGCAACCACCCATTCGGGTGGTTGTTTTTTTGCAGTTGTAATAGTGAGATTCGAAGGGGCGAGGGTTTGAGCGCGCCCGGTGGACGAATAAGCGAAAAGCCTTGCCAGTGAGGTAAGGAGGTCGAGGAACGCACGCGACGCTGACCGACCATACCGAACTGAGAGGTGTGCCGCTTATACCTGCTTCACTGCGGCACTGCCCCAGTGCCGCCGGGCGCATCTCACCTGCTCCGCCAATAACAAAAGGACACCCCCGCAGTGTCCTTTTGCTATGATAGCTATGATTTTTACACTCGCAGTCGAAGGAAGATATGGCCCTTTTATGCTAAAATGTCTATATATTATATACAAAAGGGGAACAAATCTAATGAAGAAGATACTTTCGCTCCTGTTGGTCATGCTGTTTATTTTTGCCATGGGCGGGGGCGTCTATGCGGAAAATGGAGACGTCACCTTTACCGGCCTTGCCGGAGGCCAAAATATTTACATAGAACCAATCGACGGGCAAGCCAGCCTGACCGTTCCCGAAACGCTGGATCACACTAGCAACGACAACGCGATAACTATAAGCTATGATCTCGACCGGGAAAAATGGGAGAACGCTTACTTTGATCATTCGGAAGACAAGTTTATATTTGTTGATATTTACATAAAGAACCTGCCTGAAAATACCGTGCAGTACGGCATTTGCGGTACGAGTTATGCCGATCCCACATCCCCTGACTATGAAGGCAAGATCGAAGATAACAAGGCCACGATAAAGTCGCTTCATCTTTATAATGTAGAAGAGCATGACAGGTCCGGCAACCCCATGGTAAGACATAGCTTCACCATCGCTGACGTTACACATGACGGCAATAACGTCATAGTTATCCCCTCTGAAAAAAGGCACGCCTTCCTGCTGAAGCTTCAAGATAAAGACGGCAATATGACATACCACACCATACAGTACCGTGTCGAGCACACCTCGACCGAAGCCTTCAAGATAGCCAACTCGCAGCCCGGCGAGGACAGGATAGTGCCTGATAAGGGAGTCTATGTAAAAAATTCAAATTATGTAGACGGCACGTTATCATATCTTATAGACGGTAACGCTGGCGTTCAAGATAATACCATAAGAACAACACTCCTCCCGCCCGGCAGCGATGCGGTCAGGGCCGAGGTAAAGCCCTCCAATAGCGATGAAACGCTTTACTATAATGACGAAAATGAAGTAAAAAATGGCGTGCCTCTCAACCACTTTTTCGATGCCAGTGGCAAAAATCAGGAGACCTTCCATATAAAGTGGTTCAACGGTGCCGACGCCGTTATCAAGAACGAGATGCTTACCATCTTTTCCTCGAACATCAATAAATTCTGGATGGGAGAAAAGTGGGTTCCTGCCGGCAGCGGTGACACTGCTCTGGACGCCGCCTTTGCAAAGAAAACCGGCCTCAGCGAAAGCTTCATTGAATACAATCCGGAAAAGGGCCTTTGGACGTTTGAAATACCTGAAGGTGCGGATATATCCGCCCTCGACAAAAACAAGCTGGGCGGAAACGACGGCTTCCTCAGCGACAACAAGCCCTTTTTCATCCGGGGGCCGGAGGGCGCAGTATCGGTAATGTCCTCAAGCTGGCATTCTCCCCTTTATGACAGCAATGTGGCGGAGTCCACCCAAAAAGACCTTACGCCCCACACTGATACGTTTACAGACGAATCCGGCCGCCTGTGCGCCCGCTATGGCTTCTCCGCCTTTCTGAACTGCGCCACGCTGTACGGCACCGACCTTTCCATATTCACCGTGGACAGGACCATGACGGGCTACGCGGATATTATCGTCCTGCAATGGTACGGTGAGGATGGCAAGCTGATAAAAATAGCAGACAAGGACGGCAACGCGAAGGACGGCAACTATATATACCTTGAAAAGAAGCCGTATGTTAAAGCCACAACTGCCGCGGTTCAGGAAAATATAGGATCGCAAGTGAGCAAGGCCACCCTGATCATTGCAGGCGGCAGCGGCAGCTTTAAGGCAGAGTATCCCATGCAGGAGCAGGCGGACGCCAACAACAGCACGAAGTACCTGTACATGAAGCTGACCTATATGGACAAAAGCGGAAACGAGATACAGCCCGCCGGCAGTGAAGCAACGGTATACCTTCCCTATCCCGCCGGCACCAGCTATGAAAGCCATAAGGACGTTGCCTTTACGCTTTATCACTACAAGGACGAGAACCATACGGATAAAGAGGAAATAACGCTTACTCCGACCCAATACGGCCTTATGTTTGAAGCCGGCAGCTTCTCCCCCTTCCTTCTTGAATATAAGCCTGAGGGCAGCGCGGAAAATCCCGACACGCCCGGCAGCACTGGCGACAGCTATTATCCATCATACCATGGCCCGGTACAGCCGGTGCTGGTTCTCCCCCCTAAGACCGGAGACATCACGTTCTTCGGCTGGCTTAGGGTCCTGCTCGGCATAGACTGAAAAAATTCATGATATTCATACCGCTTTGGGCGGGGGGTCTCCCCCGCCTTATTCATACACCTCTTTCTTTAGCACGCCTATGTAGGGCAGGTTGCGGTAGTGGCCCGCATAGTCCAGGCCGTATCCCACCACGAACTCGTCAGGTATGTCAAAGCCCACCGCGTCCGCGCCTATCCCGCCCCCATGGCAGGGCTTATCAAGAAGGCATACCGTCTTCATGGAAGCGGGCTTTCTTGAGGCGAACAGCTCCTTCAGGTACTGGAGTGTAAGGCCGCTGTCTATTATGTCTTCCACGATCACCACGTGGCGGCCGGTTATGTTGGAATCCAGATCCTTGATTATCCGCACAACGCCTGTGGACTTAGAGCTTGCGCCGTAGCTGGATACCGCTATGAAGTCCATAAACACCCCGCAGTCCATTGCCCTGCAAAGGTCGGTATAGAATACCGACGCACCCTTGAGTATGCACACCATAAGAGGCTGCTTTCCCCGGTACTCCTCCGCAAGCTCCGCACCCAGCTCCCTCACCCGCGCCTCTATCTGCTCCTGTGTGAACAGTACCTTCTGAATGTCATTTTCCGGCGTAGTTATCCGCATTTTGGTTCTCCTTATATGTAAATTATAATATTTACGCTTTCTTTGCGGCCAGGACCATATAAGAGTCTATAGGAAATGGGGACGGTTGTCCAGTAAAATCGGTATTGCCATTTGCCCTCTTATTTGTTATTTTAATACCATCAGTTCACTTATTCAGACAAAAGAGGTGCTAATATGCGCTCTGAAAATTTGACCATAAATGCCGCCGCGGGCGGGGCGGCGGCTTCGAGCAGGCTGGATATAAGGGCCGCCGCCGGTATAACCGGGGCGTATGTGGCTTACATGATGGGCTCCGGCTTTTCCACAGGTCAGGAGATACTTCAATACTTCGCCTGCTACGGCATGGCGGGGCTTTTCAGCATACTCCTTTGCATGGGCCTTTTGATATTCGCCGCCGTGTCCTTCATCCGGGCCGGATACCGGGAGCAGTTCAAAAAGCCTGAGGACGTATACGTATACTACTGCGGCAAAAGGCTGGGCAGGGCGTATCACTATTTCACCACGGTATCCATTTACCTCTGCTTCATAGTTATGGTGGCGGCGGCGGGCGCGGCGGTGGAGCAGCATTTCGGCATATCCCGCATAGCCGGCGCGTTAGCCATAGGCGCGTTGGCCTGCGCCACGGTGATGCTGGGGCTGAATAGCCTCGTAAGCATCTTAGGCCATATCGGGCCCTTTATGATACTCATGGTGATACTCATGGGCGTGATAACCATATGCCGCTCGAACCTCACCGCGGCGGCGGAGACCATCGCCAGAATACCCGAAATGAAGCTGCTGCGCGCCTCTCCGAGCTGGGTGCTGGCCTCGGTCAGCTATGTGGGCATAAGCGTGGTATGGCTTGCAAGCTACCTGACCTCCATAGGCAGGCGGGCTAAGAGCATAGCGAGCGCCTCCGTGGGCGCGGCGGGGGGCGTTATCGCCTTTTACATAGGTATGCTGCTCATATACTTCGCGATAATGCTGAACATAGACGAGCTTGCGGGGGCGCAGATACCCATGCTCATATTGGCGGGGCGCATAAGCCCCGTGACGAGCGGGGTGTTCTCTATACTGATAGTCACCGGCATATACACGGCCTCGGTGCCGCTGCTCTGGCAGACCGCCTTCCGCCTCGCGGAGGAGGGCTCCCTCCGCTTCCGCCGCATATCCGTACTCCTTGCCGCCCTTGGCATAGCGGCAAGCCTGCTGCTGCCCTTCAACCGCCTTATGAACATAGTTTACGTGCTCATAGGGTATCTTGGCTTCCTGCTGCTGGCGTGCATGGTGCTGAAGGCCGCGAAAATAATAAAATAAATAAAGGAGAGTAAAGTATGAAGCGCCTGATAACAATCCTTATCCTTCCCCTGCTCCTGCTCACCGCCTGCAAAAGCGCCGAAAAGTTTGACCCTTCGGACTATACCTTCCCGCCGGAGGACGTGCGGGAGATGGAGTGGGCGCTGGATGAGGCCGGGCTTGACGGCTACAAGGCGGAGGACGCCCGCATGACCACCGACAAGGTGCCGGACGACATCGCCATAATGCGGCTCACGAAAGACGGCTGCAATACGGTCGTAATGGTCAATATGCTGCTTTTTGGCGGCGTGGAGCGGCAGTGCGGCATCAGCTTCGGCTATAATCAGAAGCCGGGGGACGAGGAGCAGCTGAGCGCCTTTGTTTCAGACGACTACCCGCTTTTCTGGAGGCTGGCGGGTATAGCCCTTGAAGCGCCGGAGGCGGTGGAGAAGCTGCAAAAGGACTGCGCCGAATATTTCACGACCCCGCCCGAGGATACCTCCCAATGGAAATGGAGCGGCAGCGAGGGCGAGCTTTCCTGCACCGCGAGCTATTACTTCCACCCCGGCTTTGAGCTTTGGCTGCCCTCGGAGATAACGCTGTGCAGCTCCTCACCCAGGCCTTCTCGGAAGGCTTGAGTTAGTGTAAGCACTCTGTTTCCATCCTTAACCGTCGGTTTTCCACTGTAAGGTCTTCCCCAGCTTTTTTATCAATCTTCGGCCTTCGGTAGCCTGCCCTTTTTAATGTCGGTTGCCGAGCTTGATCTTCCCCGTCTTTCTTTCATCAGATTTAATTCTTGCTAGTATTTTTTGCCCTTTTTTCCCATTAAAATATGCACCTCCTATAGCATCTGGCTTTAGGGGTGCATATCATCTTCTGGACTCTAATAATTTTATATGGGGCTGCTGTGTTGCTTGCTGCTCTTCAGGCAATTAGGCATGAGCTAATTTCCCAATAAGCACTTTTAGATAATCCCATGTGCGTGCGATAGATTCCTTGGACACCTTTTCCTTGGTAGAATGTACATCAAACAAATCTGGACCTATTGAAATAATGTCCATTCCGGGCTTCTTGTTATCCCAATAGCCACATTCAAGGCCTGCATGGATTGCTGCCACTTTTGCCTTTTTCCCAAACATTTCTTCATAGAGTGCTATGGCCATCTCGCGCAGTGGAGATTCTCTTCTATACTGCCATCCCGGATAATCACTTTCGAAAATACAGGCATCACAATTCGCGTCAGCAATAATCTGGATTTTATCCCGCAGCATATATTTTTGAGACGCCACAGAGCTTCTCATAGACATCAGCAATGTCATTTTACCATCTTCACATGTAAGTGAACCCAAATTCATGGAAGTCTCAATCAATCCTTGGATTGCAAAGGAATATCCCGTTACACCATAAGGTAACAGCATCAGGCTGTGACAAATTTCCTTCTGGTACCTTTCCGTATATACACTTGCTTCTTTTACTGCTTCTCCTTCTTCTATAAGGAAGGAAACAGAGTCCGTATATTGAAGTTCCTCCTGAAAAGTTCTTTCAATCTCGGTTAGCTTTTCCCTTAGCTTGCCCAAGTCATTTTTCTTTACGTAGAAACAAATTCTGCCGCTATTGGCTATTGCATTAGCCTTTCCCGGCATATCCAGCTCATTAATCCGAACCGGTATGTCCTTTAAGGCATATAAGAGCCGTCCCATAAGCACAATGGCATTGCCAAGCCCCATACCTATGTTGATGCCTGAATGCCCTCCGGCAAGGCCGTTTAAGCTTACCTTTACCGGAATAGTCTCATAAGGAAGCTGTTCCCATTCGATGTTCCAGATCATTCTGCAACGCAAGCCACCTGCACAGCTTGAATAGAAGACCCCTTCCTCCTCAGAGTCAAGATTGATGAATCTTTTTCCCTTCAGCGATGTAATATCAATTACATTAGCACCAACCAATCCAACCTCTTCTTTGACTGTAAGGACAATCTCCAGATCGGGATGTTCAATATCCTTACTGTCCAGCAGGGCCAGACAGTAAGCGAGCGCAACCCCATTATCCGAGCCGAGAGAGGTTCCATCTGCAAAATAGAATTGTTCATCCTCTTTTACTTCGATTCCCTCCTCATATTTGTGCTCGCTGTCATTTTCCTTTACATATACCATGTCCAGATGTCCCTGAAGGATCAGCGGCCCGCCGGCATTTTCTACAGTGGCCGGCTTTTTGATGATTAGGTTATAATACTCATCCTGTAGAACCTCGAGCCCTCGCTCTCTTGCAAAATCTGCAATATAGTTACTTATCCTTCTCTCATCTCCGGAAGCCCTCGGGATAGAGCAAACCTTTTTTAAGTATGTAATTACGCTGTTCACATCCGACATATCGCCTTACCGTCCTCCAATACTTATATCATCACAAGACACTTTCCATTTTGAAAATATGCCGCTAAACAAGCATTTTAATGAGACTTGAGAAGAAGCTGAACAATCCGTCTCCTGCAATCAGGCCGGCATCACGGCAATCCATGAATTCATCGCCGATAATTTTGCGCATGATAACGGCTATTATAACGCCAATTCCATAAATCGGATTATTGATCAAAAGTCCCGTGGCCAGAAGCACGCCGAACATGTACTTTCTTCCAATCGCCTGAATAATTGCGCCCGGAATAGCCCATATTGCAAGCTCCTTTAAAAGTGCAACGTTGCTTCCCATCTGTGCTGTCGTAGCAAACACGGTGCTTGTTGCGGGAATCAATCCATCGTTCAGCGTCATATCAGCAAATAAAATGACAACTATGATTCCGATAACCGCTCCCAGCATTTCAATGAGTACCTGCTGCTTTCTTCCGTATACCTCATGCTCTGTATTCTCGCCTTTGCCGCGGATAATCCATCCTGTTTTCAGGTCATATCCCATGTCAGCAAAGCAAGGTCCTACAGAACTGATATATCCTGTCAGTACAGCCACTGCGATTGGCGGGAACCCCATGATAACGCCTATCGTCATAAATATTGTCGTAACCGCAAATCCCGGGAACCATCCGGAATACATGGCGGCTTTTCCAATGATAACCATGGACGCAACGGAAGCAACTGCTGTCCAAACGACCCAAAGAATCATCTTCGGCAGAGGCATTCCTGTAAACGCACCGCAAATTATACCTACGAACACTCCGCCCGCCAAGTGTGTGAGCAGTGCTACAACCAACGTCTTCCTTGTCTGAGATGCTGAAGCGGTAAAACTTTCCTCTTCTTTATTTACGGATTTCTTGTTTTTTGACGAGCTCTGATAAATCGAAACGACGGACTGCACCAACGCAATCAATCCGGCGCCTACCATAAAGCCCTGTGGAATATTTGTACTCGCAAGATCAAATCCGGTCAGCGGCGCACAATATCCGCGAATCAAAAGGCCAATACCTAAAGCCACCATAGATACGATATTTGCTATAAATACTATACCCACAGCGCCGACAGGCAATTTAAAGATACTACCTACAATTCCAACGATGATACCCTGAATTACGCGCTTGGCCTTTTCTCCGCCTTCATCTCCGGCCTCCAGCACTTCCGCCGTAGCTACGCCCGGCGCCCAGGCTTCTTTTGCCGGGAACAAGGGGGAATCGAACAATGCACCTACAGTATAAACCGAAATTACCGTTCCGAAAATACAGCCGATAGCCATTGGCAGTATTGCCTTAGTCTCGCCCATTACGAACAAGATCGCCACCGCCACAAACGCGCAGTTTGCCGCAGAGAATCCGGCTCCCGATACTATGGTCTGGATGTAGTTTTGCCTCTCCAAGCTTTTAAATCTTCCAAAGACCGTCATGGGAATCTTAGCAACAAGCATGGCAAATACCGCGCCTATTATTGACGTATTTGCGGAAACGCCTACCTTTCCCATGATTTGCATACATATAATAGCCGACAGCACTGAAAGAATCGTCCCAATAACAATAGTCATTGGTTCAGAAAAACGGATTTTTTCAAATGTTGATTGACGTTTTGTGTTTTGATTTTCTTTCATTTACTTTTTCTCCATTTATTTCTTATCTGAGAATTGCTTGTCTATGAAGAGGGGCGCCTGGATGCTCCCTTGATCCGGGCGCCTCATTCTAACATTTTATTGCGCCTTGTTTAATATCCTGCTGCACCCATTTTTTTGCAAATTGCAACAAGATCCGGATCTGTATACTTTCCGTTTTCCTCTATGGCAACACCGTCTAAGATGATGGAGGGCTTGGAAACGACTCCGTCTGTGTGAGATGCCGCGGTCCAATAGCTTCCACGAATCATCTTGCCCTGGCTTCCGATACCGAATTCCATGCAGCCAAAGATTCTTTCATCTTCTACAATACGTCCTGTTGCTTCTTTCACCCCAGGATTAAATCCTAAGGAGTAGTGTGCAAGGCGGAACATATTCGGGTCGTTGAAGGATTGCAGCCATGTGCGGAAACGCTCTGCATCCTTACCGCCTTCTATCTTCGTAACTATTCCGTTCTCAAGAGTCAGCTCTACATTTCCGGAAAGAATTCCCATGTCTGTCGGCGGGAATATCGCTGCGTCAAACACAAGCTTTCCGTTTATAGTCTCTTCAATCGGGCACCAGCTTATCTGCCCGCACATCATAAAAGGATAGCCCTTAAAGGTAGCCAACTGGCCGGAATGCCTGACCGGCCTTCCTTCATTTCTTGCCGTCAGATACGTGCCGTTTTTATCTTTGATAACAATGTCGTTTGCGGCTTCCATCTTCGCCTTGAGGGCCTCTCCAAGTTCTACTACACAGGCAACATCTACCCTGCCGATGCATTTTACTATCATCGTTACATCCATTCCGGTCAGGTTGATATAACGGCAGCCAAATTCGATCGCCTTTCTCCATGATTCACACAGCATAATGGAAGAATAGGACAGCTCTATCCACACATCCGCTACTGCTACAGCATTTCCGAGCGGGGCAACGGGTTCTGCATAAGCCTTTTCATTGGTGGGGACATATACCAGAACCGGATTTGCTCCTACAATATAAGCTGCGTTCATAATTGCATCGAGTACTCGCTTGTCGGTGGAGGTGTCTCCGGTCACAACCACATTCTCACCCGGCTTCACAAGCATGACCTCTTTTACGAGTTTATACGCTGCTTTGCTCACCTCGTAAGATAAGTAATCCGGTGCCATTTCAACGCCAATTGGGTATTCCATTGTTTTCTTCCTCCTTTATTTAAATAAAATCATTTTGGTTTAATTTTTCATTTGTTTTAATAATAAATAATGTAGCTTTTTTAAAAATAAAATTATGTTATGGCGCGATGAATTTAGATTGTGTGTGTTTTACTTAGATATTTTGACCATCCAGCAATTCGGTCACTACGCGAGCCATTGTTGTCCGGCAAAGCAACACCGGTTTTTTTGAAATGGACGCAACTATATTCTTTGCTTCTCTGGTAAATCCGATACAATCCATAACGATCAAATCCGCCTCAATGTCTTTTGCCTTTCTGGCGGCGTTATAAACTTCTTCTATGTCTCCATAAGGATTCGCCGGAATAGGCGTTACCTTCTTCACGATGGGGCCCCACTGATCATATGCCTGCTGTATCTGCTGTTCATCCGGCGTAATCACAATAATATTTGAATTCTTGCTCAGGGCTTTTGCCAATCCGTTCAAGATCTTTGCGGGATAAACAAGCGGTACCTTTGACTGGAAAACATCAGGAAAACTCCCCGCACAGAAAATCATGATAAGAAATGCTCCTTGCTCCTCTAACCTGTGAATACATTGCTGCATTCTTTCCAGGATAAAGCTTTCACCGAACTTCGCAAAGCTCCCATCGTTCAACCTCGACACCAGAACATAGTCGTCTTCCTTCGGTGCCATTCTTTCGATTTCCTCCCTGCTAAGCCCATCCAGCGCACCTGCTTGGATCAGCTCTACCTGTTCGCCGAAAATGGGCATGATATCAGGGGTTACATCGACTCTTGGTGACTGTCCAATTGTTACTGCTCCAATTTTCATACGTCTTCCTTCTTTCCATTATTTTGTTGTTTTTGAGTTTTTTTTTGCCATTTGCTGTGTACAATTTGATTTTATCACCGATAAATAGTAAAATGAAATTATATTATTTTATAGATTTATAGCTTGAAATTATATGCTAATTCATCAGGATATTCAGAAAGGAATCCGCCATGTTAGATTCAAAGCTAGATACCTTCCTCGTTCTTTGCGAAACAAGAAACTATACCCGGGCTGCAAGCGTCCTGAATATCACCCAGCCTGCGGTCACCCAGCATATCAAATATCTGGAAAACCACTATTCTACGAAGCTGTTTTATTACGATGAAAAACGCGGGCTGCATTTGACTGAGAACGGAAAGCTTTTACGGGCCTTTGCCCAAACCGTCCAGGCTGATTCCGTCCAAATTGCCCAGCGCCTTAAAGCACCTCCTGAGGAGCCTGATAAGATCAAGATCGGTACTATTGTGACCACCGGTGAATCGCTTGTTCCTCTCATGGTTGCTGAATATCTCAGAAGATACCCTAATAAAAAAGTCAGTATGTACCTGGATGAGGCTGATGCTCTTTTGGAACAGTTAAAAAACGGGCGCATCCAATTTTGTATTACCGATATTCATTGCCCTCAGGAAACGTATGAAAGGAAGGAGCTTTTTGAAGGGGAAACTATATGCATCTGTTCCCCGAAATGCCCCCTTGCACAAAGGACAGTAGATTTTTGCGACCTGACTGATTTGCGGCTGATTTTTCGCGAAAACGACACTTATTCAAAGCGGAACCTTATGAAAATCCTGCATGACCACAATCAGGATATAACGAATTTCAGCTCCTATGTTGAAGTCGGGACCATCAACGCTGTCAAAAAATTAGTTATGGAAAATATCGGCATCTCTTTCACTTACCGTTTTGTTGTGCAAGATGATTTAGACAGCGGTCACCTCAGTCAAATATACGTTAGAAATTTTTTATCTAGATCCTTCTTTAATATGACTTGGATGAAAAATAGCTTTTTTACTCCTCTCTGTCTGCAGTTTCTTGATGTATGCAGGGCTGTTCTGGCATCGCCTGACTTTCCTTCAAATTCCCTGTTAGAATTACATTCAAATTAGAATTAGCTTTTACAAAAAGGCTCTGTCTGCCGAAAAAGGTCCGGTTAGAGCCGAGCTTTTTCTATAAACTGAAAGAGCCCCCTTTGGGGCTCTTTCTATTTTTCTTATCCGCTTTTACCTATCCGCCTTTAATCCCTTGGTGCAGCCCTGAACCATCTTTGTGAGGGCGAAGAGGGCTATGACGTTGGGGATGACCATGAGCTGATTGAACATGTCGGAAAGCTCCCAGACCAGGTCGTTGGAGGCGAGGGTGCCGAGGAAGATGAACACCAGCGCTATCACGGTGTAGATCTTATAGGACTTGTCGCCGAAGAGGTACTGCATATTGATCTTGCCGAAGAGGTTCCAGCCCAGTATGGTAGAGAAGGCGAAGAAGAACAGGCAGATAGCCACGAACATATTGCCGAAGTTGGCGCCGAACACGGTGCCGAAGGCGGTCTGGGCCAGATTTGCCTTGCCTATGGTATCCACAACAGCGCCCATATAGCCGTTAGCCAGCACGCCGTCGGGGGTGTACATGGTGGAGATTATCACCAGGGAGTTGAGGGTCAGCACCACGAAGGTATCGATGAACACGCCTATCATGGCTACGCAGCCCTGATCGTGGGGCTCAGCGACGTTGGCGAGGGCGTGTGCGTGGGGGGTGGAGCCCATACCGGCTTCATTGGAGAACAGGCCGCGCTTTGCGCCCTGGCTGAGGGCGATCTTCAGCGCCGCGCCGAAGCTGCCGCCGATTATGGCCTGGGGCTTAAAGGCATACTTGAATATCATGCCGAAGGTGGCGGGGACGTACTTGATGCGCGCTATGAGTATCGCAAGGCCGCCTACGAGGAATATGGCCGCCATTATGGGCACTATCTTCTCGGTGACGGAGGCAAGGCGCTGCACACCGCCGAGGAATATGAAGCCGCAGATAGCCACCAGCACGGCGCCCATTACCCAGCTGGGTATGCCGAAGGCGGTGGAGCAGGTGGAGCCTATGGAGTTGGACTGCACCATGCAGCCGAAGAAGCCCAGCGCAAGTATTATGGCTATGGCGAAGAAGCCAGCGAGGAACTTGCCGAAGCCGCCCTTAAAGGCCGTGGTTATGTAGTAGACGGGGCCGCCCTTTATCTGGCCGTCCTCGCCCTTTATGCGGGTCTTCTGCGCCAGCACGGCTTCCGCGTATATCGTCGCCATGCCGAAGAAGGCTATTACCCACATCCAGAATATCGCGCCGGGGCCGCCGGTGAGTATCGCGCCGGAGGCGCCCACGATGTTGCCCGTGCCGACCTGGGCGGCGATAGCCGTGGCGAGAGCCTGGAAGGAGCTCATGCCGCTCTCATGCTTTTCGCCGTTGAGCTTGAGGTTGCCGAATACCTTCTTCATGCCCTCGCCGAAGCAGCGCACCTGAACGAAGTTGGTCTTGATGGAGTACCAGAGGCCTACGCCGATAAGAAGTATCACCAGAATATAGTCCGAAAGATAGCTGTTCACCGTCTGAACAAAATGCAGCAGATTATCCATTCTTTTCCTTCTCCCTTACTTATTTTATGCAGTTATTCCTGCATTAAAATAATAAACTTTTGTATAGATTTTGTCAATCTTGTTTCTTTATTATCTTAAGAGTAAATCCTTCGGCCTTTATGCCCTATTTGCGCCGCTTTTGCCACCGCGCCGCCATTTTTTATACGGTACCGGTGCAATTTCTGCGTCATTAAAAATAACACCTTAAATAATATATTATCGTTTATTATAACCAACAAAAAGAGCCCCTGCCGGGGCTCCAATAAATTTATATGGCTGTATGCCTTAGAAGGCCGCTATGACAGCGCCCTCGTACTTTTCCTCCATGAACTTCTTGGCGGTGTCGCTCTGGAGGGCGGCAAGCAGCGCCTTTGTGGCGTCGTCGTTTTCATGGCCTTCCTTTACCACCAGCACGTTTGCGTAGGTGTCGGCGGCGATGGAGTCCTTATCCTCTATGGCAAGGGCGTCCTTTACCTTGAGGCCTGCCTGAATGGCGTAGTTGCCGTTTATGACGGCCGCGTCCACGTCCTGAAGGGAGCGGGCCAGCTGGGCCGCCTCGATCTCCTTGATGCTGAGATTCTTGGGGTTCTCGGCTATATCCAGCACGGTAGCGGTAAAGGTGATGCCCTCCTTGAGCTTGATGAGGCCCTGAGCCTCCAGCAGAAGCAGCGCGCGGGCTTCGTTTGTGCCGTCGTTGGGTATGGCGATGGAGCCGCCGTCGGGGATAGCGGAGAGGTCAGAGGTCTTGCCTGCGTAGATGCCGAAAGGCTCGTAGTGTATTTTGCCTACAGATACCAGATGGGTGCCGTTTTCCTCGTTGAAGTTTTCAAGATACGGCGTATGCTGGAAGTAGTTGGCGTCCAGATCCCCCTGCTCCAGTGCGGTGTTGGGCAGCACATAGTCGGTGAACTCTACCACCTCAAGGTCATAGCCCGCCGCCTTGAGCTCATCCTTTACAGCATTGAGTATCTCCGCATGGGGGGTGACGGAAGCGCCTACCTTGACCTTTACAAGCTCGGAGGGAGCGGCGCTCTCGGTCGTTTCGGGGGCTGCGGTGTCTGCGGGCGCGGCGTCCGCGGGGTCAGATGCGGGCTGTGCGCAGGCCGCGAAGGACAGCGCCAGTACAAGGGTCAGTACGATTGCGATCAGTTTTTTCATTTTGTTTTCCTCCTGAAAAATTATAAAAATTTTTATATATCAAGCCTGACGGCTCAATTGTCTATCTTCTTCTCTTATCCGACTTTATCACCAGCCTGTCGCCGATAAGCTGAATGAGCTGCACCAGCAGCACCAGCAGCACCACGGCGATCCACATCATGTCAGGCTGGAAGCGGTGGTAGCCGTAGTTGATGGCTATGGCACCCAGCCCGCCGCCCCCCAGCGCGCCCGCCATGGCGGAGTAGGAGAGTATGGTGGTGGTGACTATCGCCGCGCCGTTGAGGAGCGAGGGCGTGCTCTCGGGCAGCAGCACCCGGGTGATTATCTGGAACACCGACGCGCCCATGCTTTGAGCCGCCTCTATCACGCCGTGGTCCACCTCCTTGAGGGAGCCTTCCACCATGCGGCCCACATATGGCGCCGCCGCTATTACCAGCGGAGGGATTACCGCGGTGGAGCCTATGGTGGTGCCGACTAAGAAGCGGGTGAGGCCCAGCACACACACCATGAGTATCAGAAAGGGCACCGAGCGGAGTATGTTCACCACCACGTCCAGCGTCCTGTACAACACAGGCCGTGGGCTTATGCCGTCGGGGGCGGAGGTGGTCAGCAGTACGCCTATGGGCAGGCCCAGCAGGTAGGATATGGCGGTGGATACGAGGGTCATGTATAAGGTCTCCAGTATGCCGTCGCCAAAGAGTTTCACAAGCTGCGGATCAAACATGGTATGCCTCCTCAAGGTACTGTACCCCGTGAAGATCGAGGTATTTTTTCATCTTGTCCCCGATGTCCCGGTTTTCCGGGAGCTGTATGAGGGTGTAGCCGTGCATCTTGCCCTCAATCGTCTTTGTGTCCGCAAAGAGTATGTTTACCGGGGCGCCGCACTCCAGCACCATGTCGCATATGACGGGGCTGGAGGTCTGGGTTCCGTCGAAGATTATGCGCAGGCACCTTTCGCCCAGCACCTCCTCACCCAGCCTGCCGCTGGCGTACAGCAGCCTTTTCGCTATCTCCGTCTTTGGGTTCATGAATATGTCGGATACCTCGCCCACCTCGGCTATCTGGCTGTGGTCGATTATGGCCACCCTGTCGCATATCTCCTCTATAACGCTCATCTCGTGGGTTATAACTACTATGGTTATGCCAAGGGTCCTGTTTATTTCCTTCAGCAGCGACAGTATGGAGCGGGTGGTGGTGGGGTCGAGGGCGGAGGTGGCCTCGTCGCAAAGCAGCACCTTCGGGCTGGGCGCAAGGGCCCGGGCTATGGCTACCCTCTGCTTCTGCCCGCCGGATAGCTGGGCGGGATAGGCCTTTTCCCTGTCCTCAAGATCCACCAGCTTCAGAAGCTCCCTTGCCCGGTCTATGGCGTCCTTTCTGCTTACCCCCGCTATCTCCAGCGGGAAGCAGATGTTATCGAGGGCGGTCTTTTGCATGAGCAGATTGAACTGCTGGAATATCATTCCTATGCCCCTTCTGGCGTTGAGCAGCTCTTTCTTGTTCAGCGCGCCCAGCTTTTTTCCGTCCACCGTTACGCTGCCCTCCGTGGGGTGTTCAAGGTAGTTCATACAGCGTACCAGCGTGCTCTTGCCCGCCCCGGAGAGGCCGATTATGCCGAATATCTCCCCCGCCCTTACGGAAAGGTCTATATTCCTGAGGGCGGTCACGGCGTCCGCTCCGGTGCCGAAGGTCTTTGTAAGGCCCCTTATGGCTATCATTTCACGTGCTTCCATCTTTTTCTCCAATCCGAAGTATTGCATTAAAAAAGCCGCAAGCTCTGCGCTTACGGCCTATAAATCAAAACACCGCCCTTTAAGTACAAAAGGCTTTATTGCAGGCAACGCAAGCGCTCTCCATGCCCGAGGGACATGGAGCAGCACATCATCATGCCGTACATGGTAATAGCGGTGTTTATCATAAGTGCTCTCCTTTCCCTTTTGCATGGGCCGTTTGCCCTGCCCGGATATATTATTTGTTGGGATAATAACACGTATGGGCGGCGTTTGTCAAGCATTGATTTTTTCCAAAAAATCATTTCAAATGCCGAACAGCCGCTCTGCGTTTTCCTCCGCCGCTCTTTCCATCTCATCTGCGCTTACCCCCTTTATCTCGGCCATTTTACCGCAGATGAGGGGTATATACCCGGGGTCGTTGCGCTCTCCCCGGTGGGGCTCCGGGGCCATGTAGGGACAATCGGTTTCGGTGAGAAGCCTGTCAATGGGAGTGGCGGCGCAGGCCGCCGGGCCTTTTTTGTTTGACCTGAAGGTAAGCGCACCGCCGAAGGCTATGTACAGCCCCAGCCCTGCGCAGCGCTCCGCGATCTCGGCGCTGCCGGAAAAGCAGTGCATAACGCCTTTTATCCTTCCCCCGTAGCTTTCCAGCACCTCCATGCAGTCCCCGTATGCCTCCCGGATATGCATGGAAACCGGCATGTCCCGCTCTATGGCCATATCGAGCTGGCGGCGGAACAGCTCCAGCTGCTTTTCCCTGTTGTAGGGCTTCCAGTAGTAGTCCAGCCCTATCTCCCCCAGCGCAACGCATTTGGGGTGGCGCAGGTATTCGCCCAATGCGGCCATATCGCCCTCCGTATATGTCTCCGCGAATTCGGGGTGAATGCCGAAGGCAAGGTATATGCCGGGGTTTTTTTCCGCAAGCTCCGCCGAGGCCTCAAAGCCCTTCGGGTCGCAGGATATCTCTATTATTTTGCCTATACCCCCGGCGGCAAGACCCTTTATAAGCTCCTGCCTGTCATGGTCAAAGGCGCCGTCCGTCAGGTGGGCATGGGTGTCTATGTACATCTAAAACTCCTTTTTAAGGCTCCGCATGAACAGGGCGGTGAGCTCGTCCCTGGGGCTTGCGCCGTCGTACAGCACTTTATGCACGGCGCGGCATATGGGCATATCCACCCCGTACTTTTTCGAAAGCTCCATGAGCGCCTCCACGGTATAGTATCCCTCGGCAAGCTTCCCGAACTTCTCCCCCTTGGCGAAGGCCTCGCCGAAGGCGCGGTTATGGCTGAACTGGGAAAACACAGTGGCCTGATAGTCCCCCAAGTGGCAGAGGCCGTAGGCGGAATGCTCTATCCCCCCCATAGCCACTATGAGCCGGGCAACCTCCCGGGTACCCCGCGCCATAAGCGCCCCCTTAAGGTTGGTGAGGCCCATGCCGTCCAGTATTCCCGCCGCTATGCCTATGACGTTCTTTGCGGCGGCCCCTACCTCGTTGCCTATGAGATCCCGGCCGTAATAGAAGCGTATGAGGCTGGAGCTGAACTGTGTCACCAGACGCTCCTTCAGCTCCTCCGAGGTGCCGTCTATAACCATACAGTTGGGTATTCCCGCCACGAACTCCTGAACGTGGCCGGGCCCCAGCCAGACGGCCACTCCGCTTTGAGGCAGGTATTCAAGAGCTATCTCCGAAAGCCTTTTGCCGCTGCCTTGCTCTATGCCCTTCATGCACAGCACAAGGTCGCCCCTATAGCCCTGCGCCGCTATGTCCGCAGCCACTTCCCTAAAGGACTGGGCTCCCACGGATACCACTATCAGCTCCGTCTTTACGGCCTCCTCCATGGCGGATATGAGCCGTATGCTGTTTGGCAGCGTCACTATGCCGTTGGTGCGGCTCTCCCTGAACTGTTTCATGTGGGGCGAGCCTTCCCGCCCGTAAAGGCTTACATTGTGTCCCGTTTTGTCGAGATACCAGGCTATAAACGAGCCCCAGCGCCCGCAGCCTATGACCGTAATCTTCATACCTTGTTCGTTCCTTTATAGGTCTATTATCTGATAATTATAGAGGTTGGCGTATATGCCGCCCAATGCCATAAGCTCCCTGTGGCTGCCCCGCTCGGCTATGCCGGAGGGCGTCAACACCACTATCTCGTTTGCGCTCTTTATGGTGGAAAGCCGGTGTGCCACTATTATGCAGGTGCGCCCCTTGGCAAGCTCGAAAAGCTCCTGCTGTATCTCCATCTCGGTCTGGTTATCAAGAGCCGATGTGGCCTCGTCCAGTATCAGTATGCCGGGATCCTTCAGAAATACGCGGGCTATGGATATGCGCTGCTTCTGGCCGCCGGAAAGCTTCACCCCCCGCTCGCCCACCTGGGTGTCGTAGCCCTCCTCCAGCGTCATTACGTAATCGTGTATGCGGGCCTTTTTCGCGGCCTCTATCACCTCCTCCTCCGTGGCGTCAAGGTTGCCGTAGCGTATGTTGTCCGCTATGCTGCCGTCAAAGAGGAATACGTCCTGGGCCACTATTCCCACGTTGCGCCGGAGGGATACCCTTGTGAAATCCCTTATGTCGGTGCCGTCTACGGTTATGCGGCCCTCCTCCGGGTCGTAAAACCGCGGTATGAGGTTACAGAGGGTGGTCTTGCCGCCGCCGGAGGGGCCTACCAGAGCCACCGTCTCCCCTGCGGGTATGCGGAGGTTCAGGTGTTTTATCACCTTCTCCGCCCCCTTGGCGTCGCTGTTTTTATACCGGAAGGATACGTCCTCAAAGGCGATGTCCCCCACCAGCCTGCCTGCGTCTATGGCGTCTGGGGCGTCCTCCTCCGGGGGCTCGTCCATAATTTCCGTAAACCGCTTAAAGCCCGTAGTACCCGCCTGAAGCTGCTCGAACATGTTGACCATCTTTCGCACGGGAGTAAAGAAGTTGGACACCATGAGCAAAAAGGCGGTGTATTCGCCGGCGTTTATGCTGCCCTTAAAGAAGAACAGCCCGCCGAAGAAGAGTATCGCAAGGTATGTGAGGTCCATCAGCAGCTCCGCCTCTGTAAAGAACCAGGCCATGGCCCTGTAATACTTGCTCCGTATGCCTGTGAGCTGGCGGTTGAGCACGTCAAAGAGCTTCAGCTCGTGATCCTCTCCGGTGTAGGCCCGGGATACCCTTACGCCTGATATGGCGGTGCCCACATTGGCGTTTATCTCGCCCATCTTTACCCGTGTCTCCTGGGATGCCCTGTTCAGCCCAAGGCGCGCCCTTGTGGTTATGAACACGGTGCAGGGCAGCATTATTAGCAGTATGAGCGCCAGCGGCGGGCATATGGTCGAGAGCCACGCCACCGCCCCTATGAGCATCACCACCGAGAGGAATATATCCTCCGGCCCGTGGTGGGCAAGCTCGGATATCTCCTGAAGGTCGTTGGTCATGTGGCTCATGAGCACGCCGCTCTTGTTTTCGTCAAAGAAGCTTATGGGCAGCTTTTCCAGGTGGCCGAACATCTCCCGGCGCATATCCGCCTGTATCCGCACGCCTACGATATGCCCCCAGTAATCCACTATGAACTTCATAACGGCCTTGAGCAGATATATGCCCAGCAGCACGCAGCACCACAGCACCAGCCGCCGCATATCCCTCTCCGGCACATAGACGTTTATTATATCCTTGGCTATTATTGGATAAAACATATTGCACGCCGATATTATCAGCGCGCAAAACATGTCTATATAGAACAGCCTTCTATGGGGCTTGTAGTAGGACGCAAACCGTTTGAGCATGATCTCTCCCTTTCGATTTCAAAAAAGGGTATTACGCCACTATGTCTCCCTGATGAGTGATAAGGCTTGCATCGTACACGCCCTCCACCCGGGTGAACTTCTCTACGAAGCCCGTCTCGTTCTCCTTGAGGCGCAGCTCCATGGTAAGCTCTATGCTGCCGGGGCGCACTACCTTGCTCTTGAGCCGGGCGCCGGGAAGCTGCTTGGTCATCTTGCGTATGGCGTCTGCCGCGGCCTCGCTGTAGTGGATTATAAGGAGGTAGCTCTGAGCGCCACCCTTGCCCCTTGAGCCTGAGATCAGCAGCACGAATATGCCTATTATTATGCCGGCGATTATGGCCACGTCGTAGAACTTTGTGCCCACGGCTATACCCTCGCCCACTGCCCAGAATATGAAGGCGGTGTCAAGGGGATCCTTTATGGCAGTGCGGTAGCGGACGATGGACAGGGCGCCCACCATGCCAAGGCTGAGGGTCAGGCTGTTGTTGATGAGCATCAGCATCAGCGCCGTAACTATGGTCATCATTACCAGCGTCATGCCGTAGGTGCGGGAATACATGACCCCGCTGAAGGTCTTTTTATATATGAACCATACGTAAAGGCCCATGAGCAGGCCAACTATCAGGGTCAGTATTACCTGAACGGGGTTCATTGTGATGGTGAAAAGGTCGGAAAAGCTTATCATGTGGTCCTCCTAAAACTCAAACTTTCTGCATATGCAGTACTTGCTCACGGCACTTCGCGTGTGGGAATCTATCTGCAAAAGCTCCCTTATATAGCTGGGCAGGTAGTTGTTGAACTTTACCTCCAGCACAAGGTCGCCGTCGGTTATGACGGGATAGGTAGGCTGTGTCATGTCGAAAAGGCTCGTCCCCCTGTATGCGGTGCGTATGTCCTTATCGAAGGTTATGCGCACGTCCTCCACGGGGTAGACGTATGCCTCCCTGGTATAATCCACTATCACCCGTGGGCGAAGGCATTTTGTGGCGAACTCCGCGAACATCCGCCGGGCGAAGGGCTCTTTGCGGGAGAGGAGAAAGGCGTAGTCGCCCCTTATGAGGCTCTCGCACTCCCCGCGGCTAAGGCGTATGGACTGCTTGGCGATATAGCTGCCCTCCTTGTGCTTACATTCGAGCTTTATCACGTCGTCCTGCCCGTTGTATATCCGTATGCGGAACTTGTCCCTCTCGTCCACGCCGGAGAGCTTTTCCCAGAGGGCGTCGTCAAAGGGGCTGTCGAAATATAAGCTCCTTATAAAGTACTCGCCGCCGTTTTTTCGGGCGTTCTCGTCCTGCTGTATGCAGGAGCGCAGCCTTCTTGAAAGTATCTCGTAGTCTCCCCGGTTGATGTAGTATTTCAGCTCGTGGCGGTACTGTACTGGCCGCTTTTTCGGGCGCGCTGGCCTTCTGGCCTTTTCCATTTTAGCCGAACACCTCCTTCATGTAGGAATCGCTGAGGCCCAGGTTGCTTTGAAGCTGCCGCTTCAGCTCCTCTGGCCGCTTCTGTGCGAAATCCTTCAGCTTGCTTATCTCGCTCTGGAAGCCCTCGTAGGTTCCCAGGTTTGTATTGGGCTGCTTCACTCCCATAAACGTATCCTTATTGAACTTTTCCCGCTCCCGCTTTATCTCCGGCTCCACATAGCCGTAAAGCTCTTCTATGAGCGCGGTCACCCGCTCCGGGGCAAAGGCAGTGTTGAGAAGCTCCCCGAAGCGGCGGCAGAAGCTGTCCCTCCAGCCCTTGTTCTGGAGCATGGCGGCAAACAGCTTTGCAGAGCATACGTCGCTGGGCGTCTTGCCCATGCGGAAGGCCAAAGTCTCGTGGCCTGGGCTCTGGAAGCCCCAGCAGAAGTCGTAGAATATGAACTTCCACTTGCCGCCCTTGAGGCGGTAATACTGGAAATTGTAGGTGTCCGTGTTGCCGTTGTATATCTCGGCTATCATGTAATCCCGGAAGCTGTCCACGTCCATGCGCTCGGAAACGTAGGCATACGCCTCGGCGGAGGAAAGGTCGTGGCTGGTGGCGTACTCGTAAAGGCTCACCCAGTCCGAGTTGTCGCCGTAGGTGCGCTGCTTAAAGCCCTTGCCTATGGCCAAGTCCACGTTGTTTTCCGTGTTTTCATGCTGGGCCACAAAAAAGCGGTTGCGCTTTTCCTTCATGAAGTACACGCCCCAGTATTCGCCGTTGAGGTAAAGCACCGTGGGGCGGTAAGCCTGATAGAGTATATTTATGTCAGTTCCCTCTAAAAGCCCGCTGGCCAGCTCGTCCCTTATCTTGCTGCGGTTCTGATCCTGCGCGCCGGCCCGCAGCACCACCGCCTTGTATTCCGTATAGGGGCGGTTCTCGAAGAAGGGGTACTCCATGGAGCCCTTGCCGTATTCCTTCCGGGCTATTACGTTGAAGCCCTTCTGGGCCCTGCCGCGGCCAAAGCTGCCTGCTATCCTTATGCCCACGTTCTGGGTAAAGACCTGCTTCCCGTTATCGTCAAAGAGCGAAAACGCTGCGGGCTTTTCCCATATGGTATCCACCTGCTCCTCGGTGGCGAACTTTGCCTGATAGTAGGTGGCGGATTTCAGGGTGTCCGCGTAGGAGGCGGCGTCCGGGTCAAACTGGTCGCCGGTAGCGTATATGCCGGTCTTGCTGTTCCAGAGATTGTCCGGGTCTGTAACGAGGGTCACCACCGGCAGGGCATGGTTCACGCCGTCGCTCCTGAAAAGATAGGTTGCGGTAGCCACGTCCCCCGAGAGATACCCGTCCCTGAAGGCTGCGGCTCGTATGACGGAGTTTTTGCTGATGGAAAGCTCGCCGCTGTACACCTCCGAGCCCCACCCCCGCTGCTGCAACAGCACAAATGGGACTCGAAATCGGTCATCG
>OLYN01000254.1_pt1 | contig 33217 bp, 24 predicted proteins | sample 1674231 | NCBI WGS metagenome assembly OLYN01 (sample SAMEA103958153, study PRJEB25191) | human gut metagenome
ATGGCAAAAATTACTCCCATCGACATCATCAAGGGTGTCTCAGGTAAGTTTGGTGGCGGTAACTCAAAAGAGTACTTCGCTACGAACAAGTGCAGCTACACCATCCACTTTGCAAAGCGAGTTAACCCCTACACGGGTCCTGCTACCGAAAAGCAGTTGGAAATTCGCAAACGCTTCAAGAGCAAGCAGAAGGCGGTTATCGCTTGGCTCCGTGCCAACCGTGCCACTGCGGACCGCCCTGCTACCGAGGCTTACCTTATCGCATACGACTTGAAGCGTCGCTACGGCTTTTCAAACATCAATCAGGTAGTTTACAAATACCTAAACGAGAACTTGGAGGTGGTGCTCCCCAACATCGGCAACGACGCTGCAGAGGGCGGATTGGGCGCATAGCCGTTTTCACGGAAATGCAAGAGGTTAAGAATTTGGTTCACTGAGAAATTTTTGTTTTTGACTAATTGAATAGGAATTAAGAAATTTTTCGAGTGACAAAGTGACACCTAAGTAATTGATTATCAATGATTTAAGGTGTCACTTGTCACTTGTCACTTTTGCTTTCACATTAAGTTTGTTGCAATTTTGCTTGTGTTTAGGGGTTGATTTTTGGGGGTGAACACCCTATCTTAGGGGGAGATTTGAACCACAAAAAAGGCGAAGCACTCTTTTGCAGAATGCTTCGCTTAAATATATTTAGAGTTATGGGATAGACTCCTGTGGGGCTTATTTAGCTTCTACCTTGAGGTTGGTAATAGTGCTCTTGAATTGTCCTGCTTGACGGAGGGGGAACACTAAAGTGCTTTGGTAGAAAATCTTATCGGTGGGTTGGTATACGATAGGCTCGTAAGTGTAAGTGCCCTTTACCTGATAGTGAGCACGGTCTTGGTCGCGCATGATGTAAAGCGTTTTAGGACCAAGTTCTTCCTTAACCTGACCGTCTACAATAAGACGAGTGAGCTTGTTTGTGCCTTCGATTGTGATGGTGTGCTTTTCGCCTGCAGGAATGCGGTAGTTAAAGAGGTTGCGGTAACCTTCACGTTCAAAACCGAGTTTTCCTTGATCAGGGTCGGCGAGGTAGACTACAGCAGTAGAAGAACGGAAAAGTTCGGTGCCCTTAGCCTCTTGCTTGCCGTCGATGGTGAAGCTTACTGCATAATTGTAACCAATTTCTTCAACATCGAGTTTCTGACCTGCAGCTACAGTTTGCTGTTCGTAAACTACAGAACCAGCCTTTCCTAAACGGCCTAATTCGTTAACACCAGGAGCTTCGCTTAACGCAGCACGCTTGCTGTCGAACTCAGCGTAGGGGAGGGTAGTCTTTTTGCCCGTCCAGCACTTGACGGCGAGAGTTTGCAATGCTGGGTAAACTCGGTGGTGAACATCCTTAGTAGAAATGCCGTTGCCTACGTGGTCGTTCCAAACAGCAAACATACCACCTTCGATTTGCGGGTCGTTCTCTTCGAATGTTTTGTTGCCAATAACGGCAGGCGTCCAATGTTCGTAGAGGTATTGGCAGTTTAGGTAGTCGTAGTAGTAACCAGCAGCGGGCACAATGTAAGTAAGTCCGTCGGGGATGCTAACAAGTTGGTAACCCTTGTTTTTCATATCCTCGGGGTCGGCATAACCATTATACCAAATGTCCATCAATACATTTTTAACCTTTACAGGTGTTTCGCCTTTGGCGTGTGTGAGGGCGCCCCAGCATACGGCTTGTTTGCCAAAGCTTTCAACGTACTTGATGTAGTGGTCGGTAAATTCACGGAACTTTTCAACTACATCTTTTTTAGCGTTAGAGTATTCGTCTGTACCGATGTGAACACGTTTGCCACGGAATACGGGTTCTTTACCACTAAGATATTCCTTCCACAACGCATCCATAAACTTATAGGTTTCGGGGTTGAAGAGGTCGAGGTGGTCCATGCCATATTCCTTGCTACCAAGTTCTTTTTTATATTGCGTAAATGCCAAAGCGTGAGCAGGAGCATCAATTTCGGGGATGATATCTACGCCATTGTTTTCTGCCAACTTTTGCAAGTCGATGAACTCTTTCTTTGTGTAAGAACCATCTTTAGCGGTTAAACCAGGGAATGTTTCGCTTTCAAGACGGAAGGCGGCTTGAGTTTTATTCCAGTCGTTGCCAAAGTATTGACGGAAGCCATTGTCGTTAAGGTGAATTTGCAGTGTGTTCATCTTATAGTAAGCCATGATCTTGGTGAGGTTACGCAAGTAATTCATGGGGATGAACTTACGTCCACAGTCGATCATGAAACCACGCAATTTATATTCGGGCACGTCAACGGTTTTACCCTTGGGCAGTCCGTTTTTGTTTTGTTCGTTCAACTGTAACAAGGTGCGTGTAGCCCAGAACAAGCCACGTTCGGTAGCAGCAGAGAGTTCAACAGTTGAGCCAATGTTCATGACATAGCCTTCTTGTCCGAGCTTTTTGTCGTTTTTGAGAGAGAGAACGATGTCACCAGGTTTTGCAGCTCCTTTAACAACTGTAAGATTGGTGCCAGACATTTCTTTAAAGTCTGCAACCAATGCGTTGGCAACAGTCATTGCTTTGGGGCTTTTAACGATGATGCGTCCCGAAAGTGTGGTTTGTCCTTCGGCTCCTGTCCACGTTTTAAGTTCGGGGACAACGAATGGCTTGGGGTTGATGTCTGCCCAAATGCTACCTGCTGAGAGGAGGCAGCACGCAGCCATTACAAGCCATTTTTTTGTGCTGAATAGATTGTTCATTGAAAATGATTAGGTAAGATTAATTATTAGGCTGTTCTCATATAAAACAACAAGTTTAGGGGTAGAAGTTTTAGGTTGTGAAGGAAATATAGCTTCATAAAATCTTCAATATTCATAAACTTTTTTCGTCTTAAACAAGCTATTTTTAGAAAAAGCCATTTGATTTTGTGCAAAGTTAGTGCAAGGCGAGCGCAATACAAAATAAAAAGCTAGGTTTTTTATTTTATTGCCGAGCCGCAGCCTAACTTCGCGAAGCAAAGTTAGTGTATGGCAAGCGCATGGCAAAGTAAAAACGAAAGTTTTTTGACTTTCACTTTGTCATTCGCTCGCCTTGCACTAACTTTGCTTCGCAATAACAAGTAAACTTAAAAAATTGCGCATTTGCTTTTTTATTAAATAGGGGCGCATGCGCTTTTTTAAATACGTAAAAATAACTATGGATAATCAACTCGTTGCTCAGTGTGAGCAAGTAGCCAAGCAATGGCTGGACTCTGACTGCTATGATGCAGAAACCAAGAAGGCTGTAAAGGCCATGATTGAGAGTGCAGATAAAACGGAACTCGTTGAATCGTTCTACAAAACACTTGAATTTGGTACTGGCGGTTTGCGTGGTATCATGGGCCCTGGTACTAACCGTATGAACATCTACACTGTGGGTGCTGCTACGCAAGGCCTTTCTAACTACTTGAACATTTGCTTTAAGGACCGCGACGAAATTAGTGTTGTTGTTGGTCACGACTGCCGTAATAACAGCCGTTTGTTTGCTGAAACTGCAGCTAATATCTTCTCGGCTAATGGCATTAAGGTGTATCTTTTTGAAGATATGCGTCCTACTCCTGAGATGTCGTTTGCTATCCGTCATTTAGGTTGCCAAAGCGGTATCATTTTGACTGCAAGCCACAATCCTAAAGAATATAATGGTTACAAGGCATATTGGGATGATGGTGCACAGGTTCTTGCACCGCACGACAATGGTATTATTGCCGAAGTGAACAAGGTTAAGGTTGAGGACATTAAGTTTGAGGGTAACCCCGCACTTATCCAAGTTATTGGTAAGGAAATCGATAAAATCTATCTTGATAAGGTTCACACATTGAGCATCGATCCTGAGGTTATTAAGCGCCAAAAGGATTTGAAGATTGTTTACACTCCGTTGCACGGCACAGGTATGATGTTGATTCCCGATTCGTTGAAACTTTGGGGTTTCGAAAACGTGCACTGCGTAGCCGAGCAAATGGTTAAAGATGGTAATTTCCCCACAGTAAAGAGCCCGAATCCCGAAAACGGTGAAGCTCTCACCATGGCCCTTGATTTGGCTAAGAGCATTGATGCTGATATCGTTATGGCCTCGGACCCTGATGCAGACCGTGTGGGTATGGCTTGCAAGAACGATAAGGGCGAATGGGTATTGGTTGATGGTAACCAAACTTGCATGATCTTCCTTTACTACATCATTATGAATCGTAAGGCTCAAGGAAAGATGCAGCCCAACGACTTTATTGTGAAGACTATTGTAACAACCGAACTCATTAAGGCTATTGCTGATAAGAATCACATCAAGATGTTCGATGGTTACACTGGCTTTAAGTGGATTGCTCGTTTCATTCGTATGAACGAAGGCAAGTTGCAGTATATTGGTGGTGGTGAAGAAAGCTATGGTTTCTTGGCTGAAGATTTCTGCCGTGATAAGGATGCTGTTTCTGCTTGTTCATTGCTCGCTGAAATTTGTGCATGGGCTAAGGATCAGGGCAAGACTCTCTACGATGTATTGATGGATATCTATCTTGAATACGGTTTGTCTGTAAACAAAACTATCAACGTAGTTAAGCCTGGTAAGTCGGGTGCCGACGAAATTAAGGCTATGATGGAGAACTTCCGTACAAATCGTCCTACTGAAATTGCTGGTTCTAAGGTAATTTGTACGAAGGACTATGAAGTATTGAAGGAATATGATGCTGACGGTACAGAAAAATCACTCGACCTCAACGACTTCCCCGAGAAGAGCAATGTTCTTCAGTGGTACACCGAAGATGGCACAAAGGTAAGTGTTCGTCCTTCGGGTACTGAACCCAAAATTAAGTTCTACATTGAAGTAAAGGGTCACATGAATTGTCCCAAGTGCTATGTAGGTGCAGTCGCCGATGCTAACGAAAAGATTGAAGCTGTACAGAAGAGCCTCGGACTTTAATATTCCCCCCAGTAGTAGGCATTACTTTAAAGATTAAAAAAGCCTATTTAACGGTAAACATAAGCAGCAAGCAACACATTATTGGCAAAAGCCTATTGTTATGTTGCTTGCTGCTTTCTTTTTTTGAACACAACAATCACATGAAAGCCTATTATTTTTTATTTTGTCAAGACGAATTATTGCTCACAGCCAGCAACCAAGTTCCTTTGACAGAAGAGGTCCCCATACAATTAGAGGCTTGGCAACAGTTGCACCATTTGCCCAATTTAGATGGACATCCGTGTTACACAGCTAAACTTGATGCTCCCATTACCACTGAGGGTTGGCAGATGATGCCCTTACGTGCTTCGTTCGATGTTTTGCCTACCTCCGTTTATAACATGGCAGGCAAAGCCCGCGAAATATTATATTGGGACCAAAATACCAAATATTGTGGTGTGTGTGGTGCGCCCATGAAGTTACACACCGACATTTCAAAGCGTTGCACCAACTGTGGCAAAGAGGTTTGGCCAGCTTTGGCTACGGCTATTATTGTGGCAGTGAGCCGTAATAACGACGAAGAAATATTGCTTGTGCAGAGCAATAAATTTAAGAAAGACTATTTAGGATTGGTGGCAGGATTTGTTGAAACTGGCGAAACGCTTGAAGAATGTTTGCGCAGAGAAGTATGGGAAGAAACACATATTCGCGTTAAAAACATTCGTTATTTTGCTTCACAACCTTGGCCTTATCCCAGTGGATTGATGGTAGGTTTCACTGCTGAATACGAGGATGGCGATTTGCAATTACAGCGTTCTGAATTAAACAAAGGTGGATGGTTTAGACGTGATAATATGCCAGCTATTCCAGGCGAAGTGAGTTTGGCACGTCATCTGATAGATTATTGGATAGGGCGAAAATAATGTTGGATGTAAAATGCCATGCGGTAATGGGTAATTGATGTTTATCATTCACTCATTGCCGCATGGCATATTTTGAATACTTACTTATGAATTAAAACTCACTTGTAAAGTGGAATTTAATGTGTTCAAAGTCTTGTTGAGCCATCTGCAATACATAACCCGAGTCTGCTAAGAACACATCACGTCCTTCGCGGTCTTTAGCCATATATTGGTATTTACGCTTTTTGAAGTTTTCAAGTTCAGCCTCGTTGTCGCTTTCAATCCAGCAAGCCTTATAAAGGTGTACAGGTTCCCAACGACATTTTGCATTATATTCGTTTTCAAGGCGATACTGAATTACCTCAAACTGCAACTGACCTACTGTGCCAATAATTTTTCTACCATTAAATTGGTTTACGAACAACTGAGCCACACCTTCGTCCATCAACTGTTCAATACCCTTGTTCAGCTGCTTCGTCTTCATCGGGTCGGCATTCTCGATGTACTTAAACATTTCGGGCGAGAATGAGGGTAATCCACGGAAGTGAAGTTGTTCGCCTTCAGTAAGCGTGTCGCCAATTTTAAAAATGCCATTATCAGGCAAACCTACAATGTCGCCAGCCCAAGCCTCGTCAATCGTACTCTTGCGCTGTGCCATAAACTGTGTGGGCGATGAAAAACGAACTGTCTTACCATTTCGCACATGCAAGTAAGGTTTGTTACGTTCAAAACGTCCTGAGCAAACCTTGCAGAAAGCAATACATGAACGGTGGTTCGGGTCGATGTTAGCCGTAATCTTAAAGATAAAACCAGTAAACTTAGGTTCATCAGGATTTACAGTGCGTTCTTCAGCCAAAGTGGGGTGAGGGTAGGGGGCAATCTTCACAAAGCAGTCAAGCAACTCCTTCACACCAAAGTTGTTCAGTGCAGAACCAAAGAACACAGGAGCTACTTCGGCGTCTAAGTAATTCTGTTGATCAAAGTCTGGATAAACCCCACTTACCAATTCTAAGTCATCGCGTAAGCTTTTAGCGTCAGCCTCGCCCACGTGTGCCTCAAGCTCATCGCTATCAATGTCTACAGCAATTTTCTCTGTTACCTTTTGTTTATCAGCGGCAAAGAGGTTAAGTTGTTGTTCATAGATGTTATAAACACCCTTAAAGCGCGAGCCTTGGTTGATAGGCCATGAAAGAGGACGTACTTTGATTTGCAATTCTTGTTCAAGTTCGTCAAGCAAGTCAAACGGATCCTTACCTTCGCGGTCCATTTTGTTGATAAAGATAATAACGGGAGTTTTGCGCATACGGCAAACCGTCATCAACTTACGAGTCTGCGTTTCTACACCCTTAGCACTATCCACCACAATAATAGCAGAGTCTACAGCAGTGAGTGTACGGAAGGTATCTTCGGCAAAGTCTTGGTGACCCGGAGTGTCAAGGATATTTACCTTGTAGCCCTCGTAGTCAAACTCCATTACCGAAGTTGTTACAGAAATACCGCGTTGTTTTTCAATTTCCATCCAGTCGGATGTTGCGCTTTTCTTAATCTTATTATTCTTTACGGCACCAGCCACCTGAATCTGACCACCAAAGAGCAAGAGCTTTTCAGTAAGCGTAGTCTTACCGGCATCAGGGTGAGAGATAATGGCGAATGTGCGTCGACGTGAAATTTCAGGATTCATTTAATTTGTTAAGTGTGTAGGGTTAAGTTTTGGTGTGAACAAGAGTAGGGGATTGTACCTTCTCGTCACACAACTTATTATCAAGCAATTTTTAAGAATTTTGTGGCTAAACTGACAAGTTTATGAATTGTCCAAGCCAACAAGATAGTAGCTGCTGCAATTATAATTTTAGCGTTTACAACAGACATGCCCGTACTGTGGCAAAGCATGGTGCTATATCCGTAGGTGACGCCAATAAGCAGATAAGCTTCGAGCGTACATGTACCTGCTTGTTGCAAAGCCTTTAGCACAATCTTTCCGAGTGAAAAACGCGAAAGCGTTTCAAAGCATAGTCCCAAAAGCGAACAAGCACCAGGCACAATGAGCAAAAAAGGCAGATATAGCATGCCCGAGTTGCGCATGTTCATAAAGCCCCAATGGTCTATAGCCATATTATAGGCAATGAATGCAATGCTTGCCACAACAATTTCTATGGTACGTCTGTAGTGAGTTTTACAACCCATCGGTTGGTTGTTTAGGAACCACGCATACCCTATGCCTACAAAAAAGATAGGAATACGTGACGTAGCCAATACATACTGATTGTATCCACCAGGATGAAGTACCAGAAAATAGTAGGCATAAAGCCCTGTTAAGGCAAGTCCCACACCTATGCCACAAAGTGTTGACACCCATCGTTGTTGCTTAAACCATTTAAAGTAAAATGGAAACAAAGCATAGAGCAACACAATGGCCGATACAAACCAACCATACATATATTTGCGTGTGGCAGGAAACCAATAAGCCAATGTAGAACCTCCCCAAAACAATCGTTGCCAAGAGAACGAATGTTTTATATACATGTAGATTCCAAATATCGCGAGAAACGACGGAAATATGCGTACGGCTCTTTTTTTGTAGAAAGCAGTCAGCGTAGTCTTCTTCATGCCCGAATAATACATACCGAAGCCCGAAAGAAAGAAAAAAGCATCTACGCCTCCTTGACCGCACAAAGCCAATCGGTTTATGGCAAAACAGCCAAAGTCGCAATTCATGTGCGTCAGCAAAATGGCAAACATGGCCACCGCCATCAGTTCTCTTCGATAAGAAGATATAAGGTTTGTGTTGACCATACCGAGCGCGTTATTAAAGTGTGGGTGGTAGAAAATTGGGGTGCTTGAAAGCTAAATAAGGTTCTAAAAATATTGATTTTTAAAGACCAAATCTTGCAGTTTTTCCTCCGTCCTGCGTGTTATTTATACATACAAGATGGAGGAAATGCCAATCTTTATAACTCCTTAATGCACTCTTTGAGCGCATCTTCCCACCAGCGGATATCAATGCCAAAGGTGTTTTTTATTTTGCTCTTGTCAAGCACCGAGAAGTGTGGACGTGCTGCAGGCACAGGGTAGTCTTCGGTGTGGATGGGGCTAACTTGGCAGTCAATACCCTCAAGACGATGAATGGCACGTGTAAAGTCATACCATGAGCAAACACCCTCATTGGTGAAGTGATATACCCCCGGCACAATGCCTTTATCCACAATGTGCATAATGGCGCGAGCCAAGTCGCGTGCGTAAGTAGGCGAACCCACTTGGTCAAATACTACGCCTAATGCATCACGCTCTTTGCCCAAACGAATCATCGTCTTCACAAAGTTATTGCCAAACGTAGAGTAGAGCCAAGCTGTGCGAATCACCATAGAGCCAGCGCACGAGCGAATCACGTTCTCCTCACCAGCTAACTTTGTGCGTCCATACACGGTTTGCGGATTTGTTGCATCCTCTTCTTTATAAGGTATGCAACCCTTACCGTCAAACACATAGTCTGTTGAAACTTGAATCATTGTACCGCCTACCGAAGCCACAGCCTCAGCCAAGTAGCCAGGTGCTACATTGTTAAGCAAGTTACAAAGTTCTTCGTTCTCCTCAGCCTTGTCTACCGCAGTAAAGGCAGCGCAGTTAATTACAATGCCAATGCTGTGTTTCTCTATAAACGTGTAAACGGCCTTACGGTCGGTGATGTCAAGTTCCTCCTTATCCGTGAAAAAGAAGGTACATTCATCTTCATATTTAGGAGCGAGCAACTGAATTTCGTTGCCCAACTGACCTTTACAGCCAGTTACAAGTATATTTTTCATTTCTTATGATTTGTGTGTGCTTGTCTTATATATCAACAACCCATCTTTTTTTGGGGGATAGACTCATTGTTGTGTCTCTTGGTTCACCCTTAAAAATCGATAGGTTCTTTTTTATCTTTAAAATAGTAGTCAGACAATTGTCCGAGCAAAGCCGAAACATCTTTTGCAGCTTTTTCAGTAGCTTCGCTCACAGGCTTTTTCTGTAGGCGTAGCATCCAAACCCCATAAAGCAAGTTGAAGCAAGTTTCCAATTCAGGTTCTTGCGTTTTCTCGTCAGTTTGAGCTTGTTTTTTGCGCAATTCCACCACGTAAGGCAATACCTTGTAGTACATCTCGCGATAATAAGGAAATTTGCTCGAAGCCAACAGTTGTTGGTTCAGTTCGCTAAGCTCTTGCAAAATGTTGCAGCATATTTGCAAATGTCCGCCTTGCATTTTTCCTTCGCTACGCATCATTTCACAAAGGTCAGCATACCACTTTTCAGTAGCTTTTCTCTTTTCGTCGTCAAGATCCTGAAAGTGTGCAACATACTCCTTTGCAATGCGTTCGGCATCGCCAGCATAAGCCCTAATCAAGTCCTCTACCTGCCACATATACAGCAAATATTCGGCACGATTCGAAACTTTAAGTTTATCTGCAATAATCATAGTGCTAATAAAGTGAAATCTTAAACAAGGTCATGGCGGCATAAATAATCGAAGCAGCCAACACAATGCAACCAATGGTGCGATTAAGTCGTTGAATGCCTTTTACCCCAAACGAATTACGCATTTTGTTAATCACGTACGTCAGTCCCAACCACCACAACATGGCGCCTGCAACAATCGACAGATAACCTATGCACTGTCCAAACCAGTTACCCGGAATTACAAAGGTAAACATATTGAACAAAGCAATAAACAAAAAGATTATCAAAGGGTTCGATAGTGTGATGAGAAAAGCCGTCGTAAAATTATGCACCAACGTGCCTTTTTCTCCCGAAGGCTTGTGCATGGATTCCTTTGGATCGGTTTTGAACATATATATGCCAAAGATAAACAGCATAACGCTGCCCACCAACTTCAGCCAAAAAATATTCTCTTCGTTGCTGATGAAATCCATCACAAACGACATGCCAAAACCTGTCATCAGGGCATAGATAATGTCGCTCAACGAAGCCCCTGCCCCTGTCACAATGCCATAAGCACGCCCTTTTTGCATAGTGCGCTGAATACACAATATGCCCACGGGACCCATGGGCGCAGAAGCTATAATACCTACCAACAATCCTTTAAGAATTAGCAAGAGTGGACTGGCAAACTCTATAAATATATGGTTCATTACAATGACTTTTCGTATGAATACAAATGCAAATTTACTGAAAACTGCTTGAAGTGGCAAGAAACATCCTCTTTTTCTTTTATTAAGAGGGCAAATAATTCATGAAAAAAGAAATGGCAATCTATGTGCAATGTATAGGCGGAGCGAAGATTCCTTGTTCCTAACTACTCTGCTTTTCTATTTTGCATCAAATTTCTGAATTTTCTCTGGTGTAGGAGAGAATTCGTAATGCAATTAAAGTGCATTCGCAAAAAAATATCCCATCTGTAAAACACAGATTCCAAAAAATATTATAACTTTGTCGGCGATAGTTACATTTTTACAATTTCGAAACAATTTTACAACTATGGAATTAGATGTAGAAAAGCCTTATGTAATAGGCCTTGATATGGGTGGCACCAACTCGGTATTTGGCATTGTTGACCAACGCGGTAACATTAAGTCGCAAACTGTAATCTCTACGAAAGGTTATCCCGATTTTAGAGACTATGTAAAGGCTTCTTTCGAAGCTTTGCAGCCTGCACTCGACCAAATAGGCGGCATTCAGAATGTTCGCGCTTTAGGTATTGGTGCTCCTGATGCAAACTATTACACAGGTAACATCGAGAACGCTGCAAACCTTGCATGGAAGGGCATAGTACCTTGTGCACAAATTTTTGAAGAAGTATTTGGCATTCCTGTACGCGTAACCAACGATGCCAACGCTGCTGCAATGGGCGAAATGACATATGGTGTAGCCCGCGGTATGAAAAACTTTATCATGATTACCTTAGGTACTGGTGTTGGTTCTGGTATCGTGGTAGATGGCAAGGTGGTTTATGGCAGTGATGGTTTTGCTGGCGAATTAGGTCACTTTGTAATCGACAATAGCGAAAATGCTCGTTCTTGCGGTTGTGGTCGCAAGGGATGTCTCGAAACCTATACCTCGGCAACAGGTGTAGCCCGCACAGCTCGCGAATTCCTCGAAAAGAGCGAACAACCCAGTTTGTTGCGCGAACTTAATGCTGAAGAAATTACTTCGTTCGATGTATTTAAGGCTGCCGAAAAGGGTGACCAGTTAGCACTCGACATCTTCAACTACACAGGCGAAATTCTTGGTAAGGCATGTGCTGACTTTGCCACATTCAACTCTCCCGAAGCATTCGTATTCTTTGGTGGTTTAACTAAGGCTGGCGAATACCTTATGAAGCCCCTCCGCAAGGCATACGAAGATAACGTACTCTTCCTTTACAAGGGCGAAGGCAAGCAAGCTAAGTTGCTCATCTCTACGCTGAATGGTAGCGAAGCCGCTGTGCTCGGTGCAAGTGCTTTAGGTTGGGAGTAAAATTTACCTCTACATAAATCCAATGTAAAAAAGGTGGTTCTAAAAAACTCGTTTTAGAATCACCTTTTTTATAATTTACAGAAAGTTGAAACACTCTTAAATTACAATATTCGCATTACGCTTAACCAACTCATTTATAAACTCCTCCTTGTTACGTGGCGAGAGAGTGAGAGGTACTCTGCGTTTTTTAAAGTAAATAGCAATTCGGTCTATCGATGCTGCAGGAGCCGAGAGCGGATTATGTGTTTTTTTTATTTTTGTAATCTCCATAATCTCGTATGTGCTTGTGCTAAAAAAGCCACATTTCACTGTGAGTGTATGGTCGCTAATCGTATATTTAATGCTACCAATGGCGTAGCTACACACCAAAAGCACCGATATTTCGATGAATGCAATTTCCCATGAAAAATTAAAAAACAAGGGCCACATTATCACGACAGCGATAAGTGCAACAAGCCAAAGGCCTATTTTGCTACGATACGTTTTTTGCTTCATAATCTTATTTCCTTTTTGGGATAATTATGCAGGTTTAAGGGAATTGGTTTACATGCAAAGTGATACTTGCCACACGTATATATGCAATTCGGACTACCGATATATTCACCTCGGTGTGTGCAATATTTGCCTTATTTTTTTTGTTATGGTGATCCTTCGGTATGATATCGGAATGTCTTCGGAATGCCATCGGAATTTTTACCATCGAAAAATGAGGCTTTTAAACTTGTATATACATACAATAAAAATGCAATATACATGTGTTTGCGGTCTGCAAATCTTTTCGTTTGTAAAGATACAACTTTTTTTCAAAATACAATAAAAAACAATGTAATTAGAAACGACATCATGTCTGGAGAATAAAAAATGTCGGGCTGTTTACTCCATTCCGTGAGTAAGCAATCCGACAGTTTTGATTGGCGTAGATAGGGTGGGGCAATGTATGAACAAATTTGCTATTAGAACCACCCTACAAAAAATGCACGTAAAAACGTGCAGTAATACTTAGAGCTGTTACTTCAGCGATACGGTGATGTCCTTCTCGCCTTCGTTTACATTGAGCTTGTCCTCACGAAGCAACCAGCCCAAGCCTAAGTACAGGTCCTTGTCAGAACGAGTCTTAATGGCTTTTTTGAGTTCCTTGCCTGTAAGTTCACCGCCCTCGTTGAGAGCTTCCCAGATTTTGCCAGCTAATTCGCCAGCTTTTTCTTCGAACATGTTTTAATATTTGTTAGTTAGACATGGTTGTATAGAGATGGTTGTTAACGTCCCTAAACATTGCAAAGGTACAAAATAATATGATAAATGGAAACTTTTTTGTTGAAAATCAAGCATTTTCAATATTTAAAGTAAAATATTGACTACTTTAGTTTTCAAAATGCAAGTTTTTGCGTATATTTGTACGGATAAATAGTCGCATTTTGTATCATTCTAAAAACGTAAGTAAATGAGTTTGATAGTTTATAGAGCCTCGGCAGGGTCGGGCAAGACATATACTTTGGCATTGAAATACATCTCTTTAGCGCTGAAATCAGGCAGCAAGGGATTTACGCATGTGCTTGCGGTGACATTTACCAATAAGGCTACAGGAGAGATGAAAGATCGTATTCTTGAAAATCTTTATGGTTTGTCGCGCGGGTTGGATGCGAACTTTTTGGAGGATGTAAAAGAAATAACCAAGTTAAGCGAGCAGGAAATACAAAGAAAATCTACAGAGATGCTTTGTTATATCATGAACGATTTCGACCACTTTAGGGTGGAGACAATCGACTCGTTTTTTCAGTCGTTGCTTACAAACTTGGCATTCGAGTTGGGCTTGACACGTGGATTTAAGGTGGATCTTGACGATAAAAGGGTTATTTCGATTGCTGTGGAACGTATTCTGCGCAGAATAGACCAGGAAGAAAAAAACGGTTTGAGACGCATCGTAAAAGAGTCTTTGATAAGAAGTCTTGAAGATGGAAAATCGTGGGATATAGCCAAAGATTTGAAGGCTTTTGCTGGAAAAAATTTGTTCAAAAGCGAATATGTAAACAACGAAAAAAATATCACCGATTTGCTCAACAATGGTGAATTGCGCAAGATAAAAGAAAGCATTTTAAAATCGTGGAGCGTCCTGAAAGACGAAAAAGAAAAGGCATTGCAATTTGTGGAACAGTGGGTGAGCGATGCAGAGGGTGATTCTTCTTGGAAGAAGCAGGTGGTGAGCACGGTAAAAACTTTTTGCGGGTATGTAAGAGATAATTCGAGCAAAGACGTGTCTAGTAGTGTGAGAAAAGCTGCAGAAGATAAAGACGCGTTGCTAAAGAATCCTGGCTGTGATGTAGCGCTTGACAAAAAAGCCCAACAGGTATCAGACTACTTGGAAAAGCTTGTTGATTTTTATGATAATGCTGAAAAATATGGTCGTCCCTATAACACTTATCAGTTGGCTGTCGAGAACTTAGACACGTTGGCTTTTATGGGCGCAATCAGCGAGGAGATCAACCATATTGTGTTGGAGGAGAATACAACTCTGCTTGCCAAAACGCCATTGCTTTTTAAGAATTTGGTAAAGGATGATATAGACCAGTCGTTTGTGTTTGAACGTGCTGGCACCACCTTTAAGCATATTATGATAGATGAGTTTCAGGACACTTCGCGTGTGCAGTGGAACAATTTTGAGCATCTGGTAAATGAAAGCACTGCCCAAGGCGAAGAAAGTTTGGTGGTGGGCGACATTAAGCAGAGCATCTATCGATGGCGTGGTGGGGATTGGAATATTTTGTACGGATTTGAGGACGGAAACAACACGTCTGTAGAAAATCTGGACACTAACTATAGAAGTAAGCCTATTGTAGTGAGGTTTAACAACGTGTTTTTCACAAAGGCTGCGTATATCCTCGACCAAAAGGAGAATAGTTGGAGTGTGCCTGCAAATTGGTTAAATGAGAAGGATGGCTATTTTGTGAAGGCAGATAATTCTGGCAAAAAGGTTGATGAGAAAAACATTGAATTTTGCAACCTTTATAATGACACCACTCAGCACATTAAACCACAATATGACAAGCCTGAATTTATAAATAGTGGCTATGTACGCTTGCAAACATTTGAAAAAAGCATCACTGATGAAGAGATTATGGCAGAGGTGTTTGATAAGGTGGTGGAGTTGAAACAAAAATACAACCTCGACTTTGACAAAATGAAAATGTTGGTGCGCACAAACAATGAGGGTGTGAAGCTGATTGACTATTTTGCCAAACGATGTGAGGAGGAAGGAGTGGATATCAAACTGACATCGAACGAGGCTTATTTGTTTAATGCCTCTCCTGCACTGAATGCCTTGATCTTTGCCATGAAGCGCTTGCTCGCTCCTCAAGACGATTTGCAGCGCGAACTCTTTGAGCGCTATTACAACTTGCTTTGCGAAAAGGCAGGTAAACAAGCGTTTTTTGAGGATGTGAAGAACGATGTGGAGGCGCTGTTGCAAGACAATGAAGCATTGGACGAAATAAAACGCAGTCCGCTCTATGACTTAGTGATGACGATGGTGCAAAAATTGCGCTTACACGATTTGTTAGTTAAAATTGATGACAAAGGTAAAGTTAAAGATGGTTTGGGACAATCGGCATACTTGTTTAGCTTTTTAGATAAGGTTGTGGATTATCTTAATGACAACTCTTCAGACCTAAAAGAATTTTTGGATTATTGGGACGAGACACTTTCTTCTCAATCTATTACAAGCAATTCGAACGATGCCATAGAAATTCTAACAATTCATAAGGCAAAGGGCTTAGCTGGACATACTGTTCTAATTCCGTTTGCAGGTTTCTCTTTTGTAAAAAACGGAAGAGATGGTATGATATGGTGCAATCCGAAGGATATGTCTGATGACTCTGAAGTAAAGGCGCAGCTAAGCAACTTGGGTTTAATTCCCATCAAGACGGCAGCGTCAAAGAAGGTAAAGAATTCTGATTTTAAGTGCTTTTATGACAAGGAATTGAAGCAAATGACTATCGATGAACTGAACTCATTATATGTGGCATTTACACGTGCCAAAGAGAATATGTTTATTTGGTCGAAGGAACCTTCAAAAAATTCTACGGAGCCTAATGCTTTTATGTTGATAAACAAATTTATTGACGACTGCCAAGTACCTGTAGAGGGGAGTGAAAAGAACCGTGTGGTTGAATTTGGACAACTTGAGTATTGCGCGAACGAAGAAGAAAAAGAGGGTAAGGAAAAACGCATAGTGAATCCTTTCTCTGAGGATTTGAAACCTCAAAAAGTGGATGTAATGATTGAGCAAAACAATGTGCTCGATTTGCAGTTTTGCCAATCGAAAAAAGCTGCTAACTTCTTATTCGAGGCTAAGGACCCGAATGACATTAGTGAGGAGGGAAAAAAACAGGCACAGCAAAATCATTACATTGAAACAGGTGTGTTGATGCACCAGATGATGTCGTTGATAAATAGAGCCGAGGATGTGGACCATGCTTATCAACAAATGGTGTATGATGGTTTAATAGCTGAGGGCGATAGTCAGTTCCTGTGGCTCAAAAAAAATTTGAAAGATAAAATAGCAACTGACAAAATGGTGAAATCATGGTTCGATGGTACTTACGAAAATTTTAACGAAAAGACCATTTTGCTTTGTGATCGAAAGGTTGACGAGAAAGATCCCTCAAAAGTAGAAATTGAGAGAAAGACCAAAAGAGCCGACCGCGTTATGGTAAACAAGGACAAAGCTATTGTGGTTGACTATAAATTTGGAAATCATGAAATGCATGAAGCATACGAAGACCAGGTGCGTGACTACATGAAAATAGTAGAAAAACTCTTGGGACTTCCCACAGAAGGGTATTTGTGGTATGTGTATTCCAATGACAAGGATGTGTTGCCCGTACCGGCTACTAAATAACGCATTTAGATCATTCTTAAATAGTAAGCAATATCGGGGTTATTTAGCCCCTAAATAGATACATAAAATGAAAGATTTTTTGAAATTAGTGGCAGACTCTTTGCGTAGCAAATTCGACAATAAAGAAATGAGTCGCACCATTGTTATATTTCCGAATAAAAGAGCAAGCCTCTTTTTAAATAACTACTTGTTAAAGGAAGGAGAAACCATGATTTGGGCTCCTACCTATATGAGTATTAGTGAGTTCTTTTTGTCACTCACCAAACAGTTGCATTTGGCTGACCCTATCGAAACCATTTGCCGACTCTATAAAATATTTGTGCAAGAAATTCCTGAGTCGAAAGAAACGCTTGACCATTTTTATGGATGGGGTGAAAGATTGCTTGCCGACTTTGATGACTTGGATAAGAACTTGGGCGATGCAGCGAAAATTTTTCAAGACATGAAAGAATACGAAGAAATTGGTATGGACGATGTCTTGGATGAAGAGCAAGTTGGAGAACTGAAAAAATTTGCACGAATTTTTAGCGAGAAGTACGACGAAAAGAATAAGGGGGTTCGTTATAACTTTAGACGCGTGTGGGACAAGTTGTTAAGCATTTACACCCAACTGCGTTCGGGACTCGAAAGCGATGGTTTAGCGTATGAGGGACAACTGCACCGCATGGTAGTTGAGGGCTTAGAAAATGGCTCTATTGCATTGCCCGACCACTACAAGCACATTGCTTTTGTGGGATTTAATGTGCTGAATAATGCAGAAGAAAAGTTGTTTAGACAACTTAAAGAGAAAGGATTGGCTCTTTTTTATTGGGACTACGACTTGCATTATATAGGTAAGGAATTGGGAGCACCAATAGAAGCTGGTACCTTCTTGAAAGAGAATTTAGTAAACTTCCCGAACGAACTGAATAGGGCAGATTTTAACAATCTTACCCATCGATGCGAGGGAGAGGAGTTGCAGATTACTTATGCCCAAGCAAGTACAAATAGTGTGCAGGCTGCTTATGTTAAGCAGTGGCTGCTGAATACTAAAGAAAAGCATATTAACTTGGATTGTGCCCAACGCACAGCCATTGTGCTTTGCGATGAAACCATGTTGCAGCCCACGCTGTATGCACTGCCTTCGCAGAAAGAAATGAAACAAGCACATGAAGACAAAGACTATCATGTGAATATTACGAATGGTTTTCCGTTGAGCCATACCCCTGCTTTTACTTTTGTGGTGAAAGAAATGGAGGCAAAGTTAAACGAACTTGACGAAAAGAAAGTGAAGGGCGAAAAGGTGGATACGTATACGTTGTCGGTAAATGAGGCAAGGGATTATGTTGACACATTGCGTAAGAAGGTGCAAGCTGAGGCTTTGTTGATACACAAAACGCAGGGAAAAGATGTGCAGGACGAAGAAGAAAAGCAGGATGCGCAAGAAGAAGTTTCGTTGCACGAGATTCTATACACGGAGGCTTATTTTAGGGTGTATAGTGTGTTGACTCGTTTCTCGACGATGATAGAAAAAGGCGTCTTCGCTGAGGCACACAATGCCATAATGCGCATTGGTTATGCCATGCTCTTTAAACTAATTCGACAAGTGCTTCGTGGCATGTCTATTCCTTTTCATGGAGAACCCGCTATTGGTTTGCAGGTAATGGGTGTGCTTGAAACACGCTGTTTGGACTTTGATAATATTTTAATGTTGTCGGTGGGCGAGGGAATTTTGCCACAGAAGGCTTCTGAGGCTTCGTTCATCCCATCGCTTATACGCCAGAAATATAAACTTACTACTTATGTGCGTAAAAATGCAGTGTATGCTTACTACTTTTTTAGATTGTTGCAACGTGCAAAGCATGTGACACTTGCCTATAACAATTCAACTGCGGGCACGCAGCATGGCGAAATGTCGCGATTTATGCGTAACATGCTGATTGACCCTAAACTTTCGGATTGCATTAAACGCATAGAATTGGCGAGTGCACCACAGCAATATAGCGAAAAGCCTACGATGTCTGTAGATAAGCCTTTTGAGGGGTGTTACTTTTCGCCAACGTCGCTAAACGAATATCTTTCTTGTAAGCGCAAGTTTTATTATAACCATGTGCTAAAACTCGTTGTGCCCGATGAAGAGAATAAATTGATTGATCAAAGGGATCTGGGTAAGTTGGTTCATAAAATGGCAGAATTGTTCTATGCTGAACAAAAGAAGAAAAAACCAATTTGGATTAGTTCGGACGACTTAAAAGCGATTGTTGAGGATGCTAGCTTTGACAAGCTTTGCGCGGAATTGCTAGAGAAGGCATATGTTGAAGTGGAAAAAGATGAGGCAGAAAAGGCTGGTAAAAAAACAGTTGTGCCGATTCGCACGAAGCGCCACGAGATGTTGGATAATAGTGTGCTTGAGTACTTTAAGTTTTTATTAAAATACGAAGCTGGCGCGAATAAAAATGCGGCTGATGCACCTTCTGAAGGGTTTAATTATTTAAAAAGCGAAAAGAAATGTAGTCTTGTTTTGGATGTGCCTACCGATAATGGCGGTACAAAAAAAATCACATTGGGAGGTTCTATAGACCGTTTAGACGAGGCAATGATTGACGGCAAGAAGTGCTTACGCGTGATTGACTATAAAACAGGTCGCCGCCAGAAGGATGTAAAGAAATGGGAGTATTTGTTTGCACCGAATCTTAAGGATAGAGATGGGTATGAGTATGCCTTTCAAGCCATGCTCTATAGCTTCATACTCTATAAGAATGGAAACAAGGATTTGCCAATTGTGCCAGCATTGTTCTACATTCCGCTTACCGCAAGTAGAACTTTCTCGCCTTACATTCTTTATGGCGAAAGAAATAAAAAAGAATTCATCATGGACTTTAGGCCCTATGCTGATGACTTTGAAAATGATCTTAAAAAATTATTGTCTGAAATCATCTCGCCTAACAACCAATTTGAAACAAATAAAGAACTCAAAGATTGTAAGTATTGTAATTTTAAGCAACTCTGTGAAGATGCAAAGGAAAGCAATTTCTAATTTTTAAAAAAGGATTTTGAAGTCGTGAGGGGTGACAATATTGTTGCCCCTCAAAGACTTCTCAGATATTTGTAAGTGCAAATAAGTACTTTGTATTTGTGCGTTTTGAATAGCCTATTCAAGGTGCTTCATTATGTATGGATGATATAAAATACAAAATATGGATATTTCTATCTCAACACAATTCAAACAGACATTCCCTCAATTTAAGGGAGCAGCGGTAATGGCAACAGTAAAAAATTCGCCTTCGTCGGACGCATTATGGAAAGAGATTGCCGAACAAGAGGCTTGGCTTTGTGCCAACTTTACCACAGAGAGCATAAAACATCGTTCGGGCATTGCTGCTACGCGCCTGGCATATAAGGCTTTTGGCAAAGATCCTAGTCGTTATCGTCCTGCTTGCGAACAGTTGGCACGTCGTGTGTTGCAAGGCAAGGGACTCTATCATGTAGACACGATTGTGGACCTTGTAAATTTAGTGTCGCTTGTTGCTGGCTATTCTACGGCTGCACTTGATGTAGATAAGATAGTAGGTAATGTTACTCTGGGAATAGGGGAGGCAAACGAACCGTATGAGGGTATAGGACGTGGTGTGCTTAATATTGAGCATTTGCCCGTATATCGTGATGCGCAAGGGGCATTTGCTACGCCTACAAGCGATTCGGTGAGAACCATGATGTCGGCAGATACAAAGCAACTCCTTGTGCTGATTAATGGGTATGATGGCAACACCGCTGAACTTGAAAAAGCCGCTGCTTATACCGAAGAATTGCTGAAGAAATATGCTGAGGCTGAGAATTGCACAACAACTTTTTATCTCCCATAAATTCACTTTAGTCTTATTACATTCAATTTTTGAAGCAGAAAAACAAAAGAATGTCTTTGATGTATTGTTATTAAATGTAAAATAGTTATAAGTTGGTGTTTTGTACTTGATTTTCAATCACAAAACAAAACTGTAAGATGCTATTTTTGTAAAGAATTAAATTATAAAAAAGCTCTTTTGCCATACGGTTTTAACAATCGGTATTGAAAAACATGTTATAAAACATATTATTGTAATTTGCACATGTCAAAAATAAAATGTACTTTGCGACCGAATTGAGGAAAATCCTCGAGGAATAACAGTTGTGAGGACGTAAAAAGGCTGCTAAAATGAGCTTGTTTGTCCTTACAAAAGTTGTTTTATTGATTCGAAACGAAACCTCTTAAAAATTCGAATAAACCATGAAAGTCTACAATTCGCACGAAATCAAAAACATTGCGCTCCTTGGTAATGACGGCTCAGGTAAGACCACGCTCACCGAAGCTTTACTCTTCGAAAGTGGTCAAATAAAACGTCGTGGACGCATTACGGCTAAAAACACGGTGTCGGACTATTTTCCGGTTGAGCAGGATTATGGTTATTCCGTATTCTCTACTGTTTTCCATACTGAATGGAATGGAAAGAAGCTTAACATTATAGACTGTCCAGGATCTGACGACTTTGTGGGTGCTGCGCTTACAGCTCTTAATGTAACAGACACGGCGATGTTGCTCATTAACGGACTATTTGGTCCTGAGGTGGGTACGCAAAACCATTTCCGTTATACCGAAAAACTGCACAAGCCCGTTATATTCCTTGTTAACCAATTAGACGCTGAAGGTTGTGACTACGATGCCGTAGTAGAAGACTTGCAGAGCATCTATGGTCAAAAGGTTGTTCCTGTGCAGTATCCCGTTGAGACTGGCGAGAAGTTTAACTCGCTCATTGACGTGATTTTGATGAAGAAACTCACGTGGTCTGCCGAAGGTGGTGAACCTACTATCGAGGAGATTCCCGCAGAAGAGAAAGATAAGGCAGAAGCTATGCATAAGGCTTTGGTTGAAGCTGCTGCAGAAAATGATGAAGGTTTGATGGAGAAGTTCTTCGAAACTGAACATCTCACTGAGGACGAAATGCGTGAAGGTATCCGTAAGGGGTTGGTTACACGTAGTATCTTCCCTGTGTTCTGTGTTTGCGCTTCAAAGAATATGGGCGTGGGACGTCTCATGGAATTCTTGGGCAATGTGGTGCCTTTTGTAGACGAAATGCCTGCTGTGCATAATACACGCGGCGAAGAAGTAAAGCCCAATCCTAACGGACCTACTTCTATATATTTCTTTAAGACTGGTGTTGAACCTCATATTGGCGAGGTTCAGTACTTCAAGGTGATGAGTGGTACGGTACACGAAGGAGATGACCTTGCAAATGCTGACCGTGGTTCGAAGGAACGTATGGCGCAGTTGTTTGTGTGCTCGGGTGCGAACCGTGAAAAGGTGGAACAACTTCAAGCAGGCGACATTGGTTGTACTGTAAAATTGAAGGATGTGCGCACGGGTAATACGCTAAACGCCAAGGATTGCGAAAATCGTTTCAACTTTATTAAATATCCTAATCCTAAGTACACACGTGCTATTCGTGCTGTGAACGAGGCTGATACTGAAAAGATGATGTCTGCCTTGAACCGTATGCGTCAGGAAGATCCAACTTGGGAGGTTGAACAGAGCAAGGAATTGCGTCAAATCTTGGTACATGGACAGGGTGAATTCCACCTTCGCACTTTGAAGTGGCGTTTGGAGAACCTCGATAAGATTGCCGTAGAATTCTACGAACAGCGTATTCCTTATCGTGAAACCATTACTAAGGCTGCACGCGCTGACTATCGTCATAAGAAACAAAGTGGTGGTGCAGGTCAGTTTGGCGAAGTTCACTTGGTTATTGAACCTTATAGTGATGGTATGCCCGATCCCGTTGTTTATAAGTTTGGCGGTCAAGAAATCCGAGTAAATATTAAGGGTAAGGAAGAAATTCCTCTTGAATGGGGCGGTAAATTGGTATTCATTAACTCGGTAGTGGGTGGTGCGATTGATGCACGCTTTATGCCTGCTATTCTTAAGGGTATTATGAGCCGCATGGAGCAAGGTCCGCTTACTGGTAGCTATGCACGTGATGTACGCGTGGTGGTTTATGATGGTAAGATGCACCCCGTTGATTCAAACGAATTGTCGTTTATGTTGGCTGGTCGCAATGCCTTTAGTCAAGCCTTTAAGGATGCTGCTCCGAAGATTCTTGAACCTATCTATGACGTTGAGGTATTTGTACCTGCCGACAAGATGGGTGATGTGATGAGCGATTTGCAAGGTCGTCGTGGTCTTATAGTCGGTATGAGCAGTGAGAATGGTTATGAAAAGCTTCAAGCCAAGGTTCCCTTGAAGGAGATGTCGAACTATTCTACTTCTCTCAGTTCGCTTACTGGTGGACGTGCTTCGTTCATCATGAAGTTTGCAAGTTATGAACTTGTGCCGGGCGACTTGCAGAAGAAGTTGATTGAAGAACACGAACAAGAAGATTAATCCTGGTTTTTAATAATATTGAATGGGGAGTTTCATGTGAATGAGACTCTCCATTTTCTTCGTACATGAATTGTTTTATTTGATTGTGGAGGGACGAAATAATATAAGAGGACTTGTATTTTAAAAAAAGCAGAGCGAAATAGATACAAAAAAGGTGACCCAAATGGTCACCAAATTGGAATCATAAAATAGATGTTTGTATTTTATAAATTCGGCATACTACTCAATGCCCAGGTGTTTGAGGTCGTACATAGATCCATTGTAAATGTTTAAGTCTACCTTTTCGCGTATGCCGTCTATTTTTCCACAGTCAGTGTGTTGCCAAAAACGCCACTTGCCTTTATAGGTAAGTTTGTGTACGTAGTAGTGAGCAATCCAATAGGGGTAGCGGTCGAACTCGGGCGTGTTGAGATAATCTTTTTTAAACTTGTAGTTGGTGTATAGGATAGGAGGAACACCATATTTTTTTTCAACAGCTTTGAGCCAAGTTAAGGCTGCTTTTTGTAGTTCTTTTGTGCTGAGTGATCCTTTTTCCTCAATATCGAGCACTGGGGGAAGGTCGCCTTCTTCAAGATGTACTTGCTTTAAGAAATAACGTGCCTGAAGTGTGGCATTGACGTTTGGCTTAAAATAATGGTAAGCACCGCGTAAGAAACCATACTCACGAGCTTCATAGAAATTGTCGTTGAAATTACTGTCAAGATGATCTTGCCCTTCAGTTGCTTTGATAAAAATAAAACTGATGGGCTCTTCGTTGATTTGCGCTTTTGAAACTTTCTCCCAATCTATGTCACCCTGATGGTGACTTATGTCGATGCCATGAATGGAATAACCTTCGGGGTAAACTTCTTTGCCATTGTGAGCATTCCATTGTAAGTTGAATGGTAAAACAAAATAAATATAAAACAAGTAGCAAACGAGTACACTACTGCAAATCAACAACATACGAATAAGGAACTGACGAAGCTTAGAGCGAAAATTGCTTTTTTTGCGTCTTCTCACTCGTCTACGTCCGTTGCTTATGCGAATTCCGTGTGTGTAATATTTGTTACTTGTTGGCATAATTAGAAAGAAAAGGGTTAAGCGAAGAGAACCCATAGAGATTCTCTTAACTTAACCCTCTATTTTAAATATCTGTATTTGTCAAAACAAATTACTGATACATTTTACTTGCCTTGTTCGAGTGCAAGGGTCTTAGTGCACTGGTCGCAAACTTCTGTGGGACCCCAATACTGGATAGGACCAGGATAAACGAAGCAAGTATTTTCAGCCCATTCTTCGCGGTGAGCAGCAAATTCCTTGAAGGGAGCACCATCCAAACGAACGAGAGCCTTCTTGATAACAGGCTTCATTTCGCCGTTACGACGTTCCATGTTCATCATCATAGTGATGGGCACACCACCAGCAACCCATTCTTCAGCAGGAGCAGTAGTGTTCTTCACGATGGCCATGTAACCAGTCTTTCCGTTAGAAACGAGCTGAGCAGCACTTGCACCAAGTGCATAGCAGTAGTCAGCATCGTAGTTAGAGGGAGCTGCACAACGACCTTCGTAACCGAAGAAGTGGTGGAGGGGAGAGAACTTACCGTTGTACTCACCAGCTTCCTTCATAGCAGCAAGTTTGTTGCTTACCATTTCAGAGAGAAGCTTTTCTGTTTCGATGAGTGAAACCTGTACGTTACCGTGGGGGTCGCGGTCGAGGCAGAGCTGACGAGCAACGCTTTCGGGAAGAGACTCGAGTGTAGCGAGGTTTTCCTTAGCGATGTTACCCTTAACAAATGCAATCTGTTCTTCGGCATTTGCAAATTCACGGGGTTCGTGAGTAGCGGGGTCAATCAATACGTCGTTGAGCTCAGCGATAAGCTTCTTGATTGCGGGAACGAACTCGATCAAACCTTCGGGGATGAGTACAGTACCAAAGTTGTTGCCATTAGCAGCACGCTTAGCTACAACACCTGCAATGTAGTTAACGATATCGTCGAGAGACATGTTCTTCTCTTCAACTTCCTCGCTTACGATGCAGATATTAGGTTGGCACTGAAGGGCACACTCAAGGGCGATGTGGCTAGCAGAACGACCCATGAGTTTGATGAAGTGCCAATACTTGCGAGCTGAGTTAGCATCACGCTGGATGTTACCGATAACTTCAGCATAAGTCTTGCAAGCAGTATCGAAACCGAAAGAAGTTTCAATTTGATCGTTCTTCAAGTCACCATCGATAGTCTTGGGGCAACCAATAACCTGTACACCGTAGTTCTTCGCAGCGTAGTATTCAGCGAGTACGCAAGCATTGGTGTTAGAGTCGTCACCACCGATGATTACGATAGCCTTGATGCCGAGTTCACGGATGATCTTCAAACCGCTTTCGAACTGGTCAACCTTTTCGAGTTTAGTACGACCCGAACCAATGAGGTCGAAACCACCTGTGTTACGATATTCGTCGATGATTTCGTCGGTCAACTCAATGTACTTGTGATCAACCAAACCACCAGGACCCATCAAGAAACCATAAAGTTTGCTAGCAGGGTTCTGCTTTTTGAGTTCGTCATAAAGGCCGCAGATTACGTTGTGACCACCAGGAGCCTGACCACCTGAAAGGATGATACCGATGTTAAGGGGAGCATATTCCTTCTTTTCGTCGGTGGGAACAAATTCTACGAGGGGCATTCCGTAAGTGTTAGGGAAGAGAGCCTTGATTTCTTCCTGGTTGCCCACACTCTGAGTGGGTTCACCTTCCTTGATGCTCACATTGCCACGCAAACCAGCGGGAAGTTTAGGCTGGTAAGCAGCACGTGCAATCTGTAATGCGCTTTTTTCCATAAAAAAATGAATGTTTATAATAGGTTTTATTTTTCTTATTCGGTTGGTTGGTGCGCACACTTAAAGCATGCAATGCAATGGCGCATTCCAAAAACCTTTGCAAAGATAGTGATTTTTTGCTTTTCTTTTGTCAGTAATGGTCGCAAAAATGCGGTGCTGATACTTATTTCTTCTTGCTGTCCTTATAAATTTTATTCAGACCCTCTACCACATCGTTGGTAATATTAACAGAAGGGTCTTCGTAAAGCACGTTATCGCCCGTTTTGCTTATAATTACTTTATAACGTCCGTCGGCATTATATTCCCTTAAAAAAGTGCTAAGGTCTTCGCGGAGCTTCTTTTGGTAAGCCTCAGTAGCTTTCCCCATTTCGCCTTCGATTTTAGCTTGAAAACTCTGCAATCCTTGTTGCATTTTTTGTAAGTTGGCTTGTGCCTTCTCTACTTGTTGTTGTGAGGTGAAACCGCCGTTCTGTGCTTTGTTTTGGAAGTCTGCCATTGCTTTTTGCAAGGCTTGTCCCTTTGCATTGAGTTGGTTGCGGTAAGCGTTCTGCTTGCTTTCGAGCGACTTTAAGCCATCTTTGCAATAGTCGCACTTAGTAGCCAATGAGTCGATGTCAACCACAGCAACACCACCTGTTGCAGCAGTAGCAGCTGCAGCTTCAGCTTTGGGCAGACCATTAGACTTTACCTGTTGTGCAGGTTCTTTTTTGTTGCAACCAGTTAAGGCAATACCAGCCATGAGCAACATGACACTTGTCTTTGTTAATGCTTTCATATTCTATTTCTTGTTGATTATCGTTTTTTTAAATTCCAATTCTTGTAGAACTGTACTTAAAATTCTTTTACTCTTTTAGGATTATCGATTCTTGCTGCTGCATCTTGCGATTGCACACATCCAATGCCACGTTGACGCATAGCTTTGCTTTGATCGACGTGAGTTTTTACAAAACCACGTCCAAAGAAGAGGCGAACGCACAATAATATCATGCATATTGCAACAATTAGCAGTACGAGTATAAACACTTTCATTTCTTTTTGCTACTTTTGCTTCGTGAATAGGAGCGAGTAACTCCTTTTTGAAAGCAAAGTTACACAATAATATTATATATAGCAATGAGTAACAACAAACTTTTACAGCCGAGCATCGTGTTTGATTGCTTTGCAGAGGTAAATAAGGTACCTCGTCCCTCAAAACGTGAGGAGAAAATGATTGCCTTTTTGAAGGAGTTTGGCGAAAGCCTTGGTCTGCCCACTAAGGTAGATGAAACAGGTAATGTTTGCATTAGCAAGCCTGCTACTCCGGGTAACGAAAATCGCAAAACTGTGATTTTGCAGAGCCACATGGACATGGTGTGCGAAAAGAACAAGGATGTAGACTTTGACTTTGATAATGATGCCATTGAAACCTACGTAGATGGTGAATGGATGCGTGCAAAGGGTACAACTCTGGGTGCAGACGATGGTATTGGTGTAGCTATGCAAATGGCTATTCTTAAGTCGAACGACATCGAACATGGTCCTATTCAGTGCGTGTTTACTCGCGACGAAGAAACAGGTCTTACGGGTGCTGTTGGCATGAAGAGCGGTTTTATGGATGGTGACTATCTTATAAACCTTGACTCTGAGGACGAAGGTCAGATTTACGTAAGTTGTGCAGGTGGTGTGCGCACTACTGCTACTTATCCTTTCCCCACAGAAGTCGCCCCCGCTAACTATGCTACATTCCGCATCAATGTAAAGGGTCTTTCGGGTGGTCACTCGGGCGATGACATCAATAAGAAGCGTGGTAATGCGAATAAGATTTTGGTTCGTTTCCTTGTAAACGAAATGGAAAACTTGGGCTTGCGTCTTGTTGATATTCAGAGTGGTGGTCTTCATAATGCAATTCCTCGTGAAGGTCATGTCGTTTGCATGGTTGCTAACGACAAGAAGGGCGAACTTAAAGCACACTTAGAGGCATTTAGCAAGGATGTGGCAGAAGAATTTGCTGTAACTGAGAAGAGCATTTCTATTACACTCGAAGAGGTTGAAGCAGCCACTAAGGTGATGGAAGTAGAAGCTATGCGCAAGATGTTGCTTTCACTTCATGCCGTACACAATGGCATCTTTGCAATGAGTCAAGACATCGATTGGTTGGTAGAAACTTCATCAAACCTTGCTAGCATTCATAGCGAAGGCGATCATGTAACAGTAACAACCAGTCAGCGTAGTAGTGTGGCAAGTGCTTGCTTAAACGTAGCAAGTGTAGTACGCGCTGCTTTTGAGTTAGGCGGTGCTAAGACTGTCACTAACGAAGGTTATCCTGGTTGGAAACTTAATCCTAACAGCGAGATTGTGAAGATTGCCAAGGAAAGCTACGAGCACTTGTTTGGCAAAGAGCCTAAAATCTTGGCTATTCATGCAGGCTTAGAGTGTGGTTTGTTCTCAGAGAAGTATCCTAAGCTTGATATGGTAAGCTTTGGTCCTACTTTGCGTGGCGTTCACTCTCCTGACGAGCGTTTGTTGATTCCTACCGTACAGATGGTTTGGGATCATCTCTTGGATATTCTTAAACGAGTATAAGATATAAGTAGCTATTAGATTACAGGGTTATTAGGTTATAAGGGTGCATTAGGTAATAAAATGTATTGGGTTATAGGCGCGTTCCTAAAGCAAATAAATTACGAACCCAATCCGTAGCCTACAACCCTAATAACCCAATAACCCTTTATACCCTAATCACTCATTAACCTCAATAACCTTTTATAAAACAACATGCGACAACTGCTTTTGCTGTTTATAGCACTTTTTTCTTTAGTAGGTTGTTTAAAGGATGATGATTACACTGTTTCGGTAAATGATCGTTTGGCGTTTAGCAAAGACACCATAAAGTTCGATACCATTATCAGTGGCATTCCTACCAAAACCTATTCTATGGCAGTATATAACCCAGCAAACAAGGCTATTCGTATTTCGCAAATAGCTTTGCAAAAAGGTGCGTCCTCTCCGTTTAAGGTGCAGGCAGATGGTGCAGCGCTTGAAAATGGAATTGCTACAGATTTTGAGATTGCACGAAAAGATAGCATGATTGTTTACTTTATGGTGAATGTGCCCAACACAGACAGCGATGCCCCTGTTGACTACACAGACAAATTGGTGTTTACCACTGAGGTTGGCGTGAATCAAGAGGTGGTGTTAAAGGCTGCGGGTCAAGACGTAATAGATTTAAAGGCACAACGCATATCGCACGACCTTACTTTAGATGCAAAACGTCCTTATCATGTATACGATAGTTTGGTAGTAGAGAAAGGGGCTACATTAACTCTTGCAGCAGGCACACAATTCTTTTTTCATTCAAAAACGTCATTGATTGTATATGGCACGTTGAAGATAGAAGGCACACTCGAATCGCCTGTCGTGTTACGTGGCGATCGTTTAGACGATATGTTTAAAAATCAACCTTACGACCGTACACCAGGTTTGTGGGGTGGGGTAGTATTAAAAAAAGGCTCCTTTGGCAACGAAATCCGTTATGCCGATATTCATAGTGGTAGTTTTGGCGTGCAAATAGATTCTACCGATGTAGCCCAACGTGCATTGACTATGGAGAACAGCCTTATCACAACCACTACGAATCATGCAATTTCTGTTCGTCAAGCCAACGTGTTTATAGGTAATAGTCAGATTACCAATGCAGGTGGCGATTGCTTGCATGTGCGCGGTGGTGATGTTACTTTAGTGCATTGCACCCTAGGACGCTTTTTCGTGTTTACGGGAGGCTATGGTCATGCGCTTGATTTTGCAAACTACGACAATGACGTGCGTTTACCTCTTAAAAAATTGCAAATGTATAATTGCATTGTTACGGGCTATCAAGAGGATGAACTGATGGGCAGTAATAATACGGATTTTGAAGATGACGCATTCAACTATAATTTTGCGAACAGTTTAATCAATACGCCCAAGCCTAAGGACGATGATGCACACTTTGTGAATTGTCTGTGGGATGTAAAAGATAAGAGCAATAATGCACTTCCTGTCGAAGAACAAATTCTGCGTGACAAGAATTTTACTCCCGAGTTTAACACAGACCATTTGCTTTTTAGCTTTGAACTTTCAGAAAAATCACAAGCCATCGGAAAGGCTGACGCCACAATTACACAGCAGTATTATCCCAACGATCGTTTAGGGCGTAATAGAGGGAATGCCCCAGATATGGGTTGCTATCAACATCAAGTAAAGAAAGAAGAAAAGGAAAATTAAATTTTCGCCTTTCGTTTTTTTAAAGTGACGTTCTAAAATCTGACAAAATAATCAACCAATAAAATGGCAGCAAACGATACACGGGGCGGTAATTCAAACCGTTCTCGATATACTAATAAAAAGCAAGCACCCGCTACCGACAGTTATGGTCATCTTCAGCCACAAGCTGTGGAGTTGGAGCAAGCTGTATTGGGTGCATTGATGATTGAAAAAGATGCATACTATCAGGTAAGCGAAATATTGCGCCCTGAAAGTTTTTACGATCATCGTCACCAACTTATTTACGAAGCCATTCGCCGTCTTAATCTTGAAGAAAAGCCTGTAGATATTCTCACAGTTACTGAGCAACTGAAAAGTACTAATAATCTTGAGGAAGTGGGTGGCCCATTCTATATCACACAACTCAGTGGTATGGTGGCTTCGTCTGCCCACATTGAATATCACGCTCGTATCATCGCACAAAAAGCCACAGCACGTGAGCTAATTACTTATACGAGTGGCATTCAAACTAAGGCGTTCGACTCTACGCAAGACATTGACGAGTTGATGCAAGAAGCCGAAGGACAGCTCTTTGAACTGTCGCAGACCAACATGAAAAAGGACTACACACAGATTGACCCTGTGATTAAAGAAGCCTACGAAATGTTGCAGAAGGCTGCTGCACGAACCGATGGTATGAGTGGTATCGCATCGGGTTTTCATGCACTCGACAAGATGACTTCGGGTTGGCAAAATTCCGACCTTGTGATTCTTGCAGCCCGTCCTGCCATGGGTAAGACGGCTTTTGCATTGAGCATGGCAAAGAATATGGCAGTAGACCAACAAATACCTGTTGCGATGTTCTCTCTTGAAATGTCGAACGTGCAGTTGGTAAATCGTATGATTGTCAATGTGTGCGAAATTAAGGGTGAAACGCTTAAGAGTGGTCAGCTCAAACCTTATGAATGGCAACAATTAGACTCGCGCATTAAGCAACTTGTAGGAGCTCCGCTTTATGTAGACGATACGCCTTCGCTTTCGGTATTTGAACTCCGTACCAAAGCACGTCGTTTGGTAAGAGAGCATGGTGTGCAGATTCTGATGATAGACTACTTGCAGCTGATGAATGCTTCGGGTATGAATTTTGGTAGTCGTCAGGAAGAAGTTTCTACCATCTCGCGTTCGCTAAAGGGTTTGGCCAAGGAGTTGAATATTCCTATTTTGGCGCTTTCACAGTTGAACCGTGGTGTTGAGAATCGTGAAGGTAGTGACAAACGTCCGCAGCTTTCAGACCTTCGTGAATCGGGTGCCATCGAGCAGGATGCCGATATGGTGCTTTTTATTCACCGTCCTGAGTACTACAAAATTTATCAAGATGAGGCAGGTCATGACTTGCGTGGTAAAGCCGAAATTATTATTGCAAAACACCGTAATGGTGCTGTGGGCAATATTCTGCTTTCTTTCCGTGGTGAATATGCACGTTTTCAGAATCCAGAAGAAGATAGCGTAAGTTCACTAGAGTCTTCAGCAGGTTCAAGCATGGGGTCGAATACATCGTCTATGTCCGAAAATCCTTTCTCGCCATTAGGCGGTGCAGATGCAGCGAACTTTCCACCCTTGCCTGATGCAAATGCATTTCCTCCTGAAGGCGTAGGTGGTCCGCCTCCGTTCTAAAGAAGTTGGCAAAACTTCAAAATAAAAGTCCAATACAACTTTGTTGTAAGGAAAAAAGTGCAGACGAAGTGAGCCTCAATAATGAGGTGTGATTCGTCTGCACTTTTTGTTATTGCAAAAAGAATTATTCAGTAGGCAGTTCAGTACCTACATATTCAAAAGTAAAGCTTGATCCTTTTGCTGAAGGGAATTGGCTTCGTGGATCAATTTCAGTGCGATTTTTAAGATGCTCAATCACGCGATTATAGCATTCAGCGCCCGATTTAGCTTTCACGTAAGCTTGGAAGGTAGTGTCTTGATAGCGGAACTTCGTAGTACCCGCAATTTGCAACACCCTTTTAAATACGATTGTGCCCAAATACCATCCGTAGCGTTCTTCGGCTAATTGTGCGGCTTTAATATCCCTTTTGTTAGTCATCATCATAGGCATCGGTCGGCGCATTTCTTCTCTGTTGCCCATGCCATTGCCACCATAAGCCTCGTTGTTATTATAGTTTCCCCCATCGTCTTTTCTATGAGTTTTAAATTCCTCCATTGTTTCGGCATTAGTCTTGATAAGGATAAAATAAACTCTGGGACGAATTTTGTAACGCTTGGGGTAGGGGTTGTCGCTTTCAACATAAGCATGCACATCGTTTTCCATACGTGGTGTGATAGGAATCTCAGGGATGGAAGCCAAGAACTGCATGAGTTCATCGAAATTGTGTACAAGCGTGTCTTGATTAAAATAGCGAGCGTAAATATTCATTTCTGTAATAAATAATAGATAATCGTTATAAAAGGTTTGTAGTTCAATAATTTAGATGATGTAGTTTTTAAATCGCATAAACCTTCGATAACGAATGCTTTAGATTTTAAATAAAAAAATTGCAGCTATACGAATGTGATTCGCACAGCTGCTAAATGAGGTTGAGCGGAAAACGAGACTCGAACTCGCGACCCCAACCTTGGCAAGGTTGTGCTCTA
>OLYN01000260.1_pt1 | contig 32543 bp, 35 predicted proteins | sample 1674231 | NCBI WGS metagenome assembly OLYN01 (sample SAMEA103958153, study PRJEB25191) | human gut metagenome
GCCCTCGCGGACAGCTTGGTTAGAATACCACACCACCCATCCTTTGTCAACAGCTATTTTTACAATTTTCGCGCTTTATACATTTCATCCAAATACTGCCGGCTGCCGCCCTCTCCCTTTGCACCACTCATCTGATTTGCGGCAGTTTGCATTAATACGCAAGAATTATACCTTATTTCATATGATTTTCTAACCGTTTTACCAGCCTCCCGTCCGGGTCGGTCAGCATGGTTTTATATGTGGTGTAGACCACCATCCCGGGCTTGGCACCGGCCGGCTTCTTGACGTATTTGACCGGCGTGTAGTCCACAGGGACCTTTGTGCTCCCCTGCGCCTGAGAAAAATAAGCCGCCAGCGACGCCGCCTCCGCGATGCTCTCCTCATCCGGCTGTGCGCCACCTGTGGACAATATCACGTGGGAGCCGTGTATCCTCTGCGTATGGAACCACAGATCCCATTTCTCCGCATCCTTGGTGGTCAGACGGTCGTTCTGCCGGTTGTTTCTTCCCACAAGAATCCGCAACCCGTTGGTAGAGCGGAACTCACGAGGTTTGCTGGGTCGTTGGAACGATTGCTTTTTCCCCTTGGAGCGCAGATACCCGCCATCGGTCAGCTCGGAGCGTATGTCGTTGAAGTCCTGCTCCGATTCTGCCAATGTCAACTCCTGGAGGACACTCTCCAGATATTGCAGCTCGGCACGTCCCATCTCCAGCTGCTGCGTGATGTGCTTCTCAGCCGCCTTCGCCTTCGTGTACTTCTTGAAGTATTTTGCCGCGTTTTCCTGCGGCGACAACTTAACGTCCAACGGTATATTTACGTCCTTACATTCGGGATCATAGTAGTTTTGCGCCGTCAGACATCTCATGCCCCGCTCCATGCGATAAAGGTTTGTGGTGATCAATTCGCCATAAATACGCCATTTATCACGGTCTTTGCTGTCCAAAAGTTCTTTTTCCTGCAAAACGATTTTCCGCCGCAGGCGGGCGGCAGCGTTGTTGGCAGTCTTGAGCAGATCCTGCCCCTTCTGTTTCACTCGCTCCGCCTGCTCACGCTTGGCGTAAAAATCGTCCAACAGTGCGGAAAAGCTGCTGTAATTCTCCTGCTGCACAGCTGCTCCGTACTGGGCGATGGGCAGATAGGAAAAGTCCATAGGCGCGTCAATGCGTTTCAGCATAACGGGTGTAAAGTTATTTTCATTCACAGTGTCGCGCCACGCAGAGAACGCCGCCCACAGAGTATCTGCCGCCTGCGGGAGCGGCGCGTCCACGCTGCCGCAACCGTGAAACGCCAGTTCTCGCGCCACCAATGGGGACATTCCGTTGAAGGTATTCACCAGAAACTTGTCTGCCGGTGTGTCTGCGGCGACAGACGCACGGTTGTAAAACTCCTCCATTTCGACTGTAAAGGGATTTAGCTTGTTAGGCGTTGCAGGCAAACGATAAAACAGCCCCGGCAGCACCTGCCGCTCTTGATTCATCTCAAAATCAATGCGGCGCAGACAGTCCAAAATATGGGAATTTTTGTCGGTTAATATCAAATTTGCGCGGCGGGGAAAGGCTTCCAGCAACAAAAAATAGCGGCTGCGCTCCCCCAGCTCATCGGCGGCGGAAATCGTGAGCTTTACCACCCGTTCCAGCGGGATTTGTTCGATTTTTTCAATAATTCCACCGGAGAGATACTTGCGGAGAAGCATACAAAACATGGGGGGCTGGGCGGGGTTATCCCGGAGCGTCTCCGTCAAGTGCAGCCTCGGTTGTCCTCCGCTGGCAGACAAAAGAAGCCTGCGGCTGCCGCGCAGAAGAAGGATGATCTGGTCACGGGCAGGCTGCTGTATTTTCTCGATACGGCTGCCCGTGATGAGGGGGGCAAGCTCCGTCACTACCCCCTGCAAGCATACGGCGTCCAAGGGCATATCAGTTCTCCTCCATCATGGCGCGGAACAGCTCCTCCGCACGGTTTTTATCACCTTTCAAGTATAAATACCCCATTAAACACTCCAAACCCGTGGCAGAATGGTACTCCGCCGTGGTCGCGCTGCGGGACATGGTATGCACGTTCGCGTTGCGTCCCCGCTTATAGACCGCCGTCTCTTCCTCGCTGAGAAGCGGCAGTATTTTCTGCACCTTTTCCGCCTGTGCGCCGGCGCAGACAAGGGCTACCGTCGCGCGGTGCAGCTCTTTGCCTGTCGCTGTGCCGTGGACACAGAGCCATGTGCGGACAAGGGTTTCATACACCGCGTCGCCCATGTGGGCGAGGGCGATGGCACTCATTTTTCGCAGTTCATCCGGTGACAATTCCGGGGCAAAATAGTTCAAAAATACCACATCCTTTTCCGTGATATTATGCCACTTTTCCGCCGGTTTTGCAAGAAAAACTATCGACAGAAAGGGGTGGACATGGTACAATGTCCAGTAGAAATCATACCTGTACATTGGGTTGAACATCAAGTTGTACATTTGGTATTACACGCTCGTGCGCCACGGCTGCGGCGACGGCGCGTATTCTGTTCTGTCCGGAAGGACGTAATTTAGCTTATATTTCATGGAGGTAACGATATGGAGAACACGGAAAAGCGGTTCAAAAAGGGGGAGGTCATCTGCCGCCCTAAGGAGATGGTCCTGAGTATGTACAACATTCTCTATGGCAGCGTGGGGGTGTATTTCGACTACGGCACGCCGGAGCAGCTGGAGGTGGTGACGCTGCGTGAAGGCGACTTTTTCAACGTCATCAGTTTTTTGGAGTCCCGGCAGCGGAACACCACGGTGGTGGCTCTGGAGAACACCGTGGTCAGTGAGATCACCTACGACAACTTCAGCGCGTATTTCCGGGAGAAGCCGGCGAAGATCATGAGCCTCTTACAGCACATGAGTGCGCGGATGCGGCAGATGCAGAAGGCGTATGTGCAGACGTGCCACGCACTGGAGACGTGCGGCGACAAGGAGCGGCTGGAGCGGGAGCACGGCGATTGGCTGGACACCCACAACCGGACGTATAACCTGCTGCTGGCGATGTTTCCGTCGATCTCTCCCCACGAGGAGCAGTGAAAAAATACCCTCTCGGCGTTGTCGAGAGGGCTTTTTTCTTGTCTTTTGAGGGGTGGTGTGGTGATCTGTTCTCCGCGCCGGAGGCGCGGCAGTCTTTTCTTTTGTTTTCTTTTGCCTCCCGGCGGGGTTACTTTTGCCAGCAGCGGCAAAAGTAACCAAAAACGCCGTTTAAGGGAAGGGGGATTCCAAATTTCCCCCTTCCCTTAAAAATCCTATCCCCTTAAAGCGTCCAAAGGGAAAGGGCGTGCGCGCCCTCTCCCTTTGGAAACTCTCTCCCTGAGGGGTGGCGATTATCAAATCGCGCCTTTTGCGGTGCAAAGCACCGCAAAAGGTAGGTGCGTCGCGTTGCGCCGCAACAATATATAAAGCCCCCGGAGGGGGCTTTAGGAGGACAGATTCCCACGCCAGTCTGCGGACTGGCTCGGAATGACGGGGGAACGGGGCTTGGTTGCAACAGCAGCCCCGCCGAAAGCCCTCTTACGTTGTCATTCCGAGGAGCGAAGCGACGTGGGAATCCGTTTCCCTCGTCCCTCTCCCCCGTTATGGCGGTAGAAGTAGAAGCCCCTACCGTGGCACGGGGCAGCGGCAGCGAAGCGACAGCGGAAAGCTGTGGTGGCACAGTCCTTTTGACAGACAGCGGCACACGGGAAAGGCGATTACGCGAGGAACATGAGGCAGGTTTGCGGCAGGGCGCAGCGCGCCGAGGAAGTCTTGAAACGTAGTTTCAAGCGGCGTTTTTGGGTACTTTTGTCGCTGGTGACAAAAGTACCCCGCCGGAGGCAATACGTAAAAGCCCCCCACCGGACGGCGGGGATTCAATGAATAGTGAAGAATTTAGGGGACGGATTCCCACGCCAGTCTGCGGACTGGCTCGGAATGACGGGGATTCCGCACTTGCGGGCGCGGGGACGGGGGACGCGGATTGCCACACCAGTGACATCGGTCACTGGTTCGCAATGTCAATAGCGGGGCAGTCCGAAACGCGGGGAAACTGGGGAAAACAGATTGCCGGGTCAGTGGGTAGGCTGGCGCGAAAGGACAGTTCTAAGCCGCACCGTTTCCACGGCGGATAACACAGGGAGACTGCTTACAAGGGGCTTGTGCTGCGGTGCGGCTTCGGTTATAATTGAATTGCATCTATGACGACCATCACAACGCCAAGCTGTTGCTGACGCTTTTAGGAGGTTTTTATGGAAAATCTATCCCTGCTGATTTTGGGAATATTTATCGCTGTCCTTGGTATCGTAAATATTAGGGGAAACATCAATACGATACATTTCTATAACCGAAGAAATGTAAGTGAGGAGGATGTTCCCCGGTACGGTAAAGCCGTAGGAACGGGAACGCTTATTATTGGCGTTTCGTTGGTTATGGCATATATCGCCACTTTTTGGAATGAATCGGCGTTACCATATATCATGATTCCGGCAACAGTTGTCGGGTTGGCATTCATTTTATATGGGCAATTCAAATATAATCACGGTATTTTTTGACCGGCAGCACCCCCTGCGAGGAAAATCCACGTGGGAGGTGCTTATTATTTGGCGAACGCAGAGGGACGGATTCCCACGCCAGTCTGCGGACTGGCTCGGAATGACGGTTCTAACGAGGGCGGCTGCGTTGGGTGGGGAGTACCCCGGTACGGCGGTAGAGGGGGAAGCTGCTGCCGTGGCACGGGGCAGCGGCAGCGAAGCGGTAGCGGAAAGCTGTGGTGGCACAGTCCTTTTGACAGACAGCGGCACACGGGAAAGGCGATTACGCGAGGAACATGAAGCAAGTTTGCGGCAGGGCGCAGCGCGCTGATGGAATCCAAAACCGTAGGTTTTGGTGGCGTTCTTTCTCACCTTTCTTTCGCTATTGAAAGAAAGGTGACCGCCGGAGGCAAATGCAAAAAGAACCCCCGCCGGATGGCGGGGGCAACGAATAATGAATAATTTTGCCACGCGCTGTGCGTCCTGCGCGGCGTTAAACATGATGTGATACATTTTCTCGTAGTTCGCCATATTGTAACTCCCCTCAATTAGTGGACGCATTATAGATATAAAACGCGTCTATTTTGCACAGCATAACACAGAATAATTCTATTATCAATACGAATTAAATTTATTTTGAGGTACTGTTATGGCTATCAAGAATCTATCCATTCGCATTGATGAGGAAATGCTGCATAAGCTGCACATTGTCGCTGATTACGAGGGGCGGTCTGCCAACGGGCAAATCAATATTCTTATCCGCGACTGTATCACCGCCTACGAAAAAGAGCATGGCAGCATTGCCTTAGGAAAGAAATAGGGAGAAAAGAGAATGTCGTCTCCCCGCGCCGCAGGCGCGGGGAGACGACATTCTCTTTTGTGGCGGTAGAGGGGAAAGCTGCTACCGTGGCACGGGGCAGCGGCAGCGAAGCGGTAGCGGAAAGCTGTGGCGGCACAGTCCTTTTGACCGACAACGAAACACGGGGAAGGCGATTGCGCGAGGAATATGAGGCAGGTTTGACACAGGGCGCAGCGCGCCGAGGAAGTCTTAAAACGTAGTTTCAAGCGGCGTTTTTGGGTACTTTTGTCGCTGGAGACAAAAGTACCCCGCCGGAGGCAAGCTCAAAAAGAATCCGCGGGGGGGCGGCGAGGGTCAATGGGGGAGGTCGCTTTCGGCGGCGGGGAGGGCTTCAAGGTCGCTTAGAAGCGTCCATAATGCGCCTACGTCCGCGCTGGTGGCATATGCAAAGCCGCCTGTGGTCGATTTAAGATTGCCTTTCTTGACACCGAAGCAGCCGTAAATCAGCTCATAGCTCGTTCCGTCCGAGAGGTTGAACCGAAAGGAGGTCACGACCGCGCCGGTGGTTTCCTCCAGCTTGCCGCTCTTTAGGGGCAAGCCGTCAAGCTCGTCATACAGGGTTTTTATATCCCCCTTGGCGGTCACCGTCTTTTTCTCCGCGGAAGCGGGGGTTCCGGCAAACCGGTACATTTCGATGCTCGAAATATCGTCCGCCGTGAAGGGCAGGGCAAGCTTCACCGTCTTATCCACGCAGCCGGTCAAGACCAAAAGGCAGGCGAATACGGTGAGAAGAAGTGGTATGCGGTTTTTCATGCGCTCACGCTCCTTTATCGAAATCGTTCCGCCGGGTGGTTTGATGATAGCATATTTCGGGGGCGGCGTCAAGGCGCAGAGGGCGGGAGCTGGGCAGTGGGGGGAGAATGCCGGGGGCTTCAGAGGCGAAGGGCGGCGCGGAGAGCGGCGCGGTTTTGGGGGGTGACGGTGACGAGGCGGACGCGGGGATGGCGGGCTACGGCGCGGAGGAAGGGCGTGTCCGCCTGCTGGAGAACGCCGAGGATGGGCAGCTCGCCGTCCAGCGCGGCGAGGACTGCGGCGGTGAATTTTTCCGCGCCGGATTCGGCGGGCCCCAGCTCGTCCATGAGCAGCACATCGCCGCCGCGGTTTTCGAGGGCTGCCACGCCCAGCGTGTCGAAGCGTTCCGAGGAGTACGCGCCGCAGTAGAACAGGAGATTGTCCGCAGTGGGCGTGGTGTCCGTCACCGTCAGCAGGTGGACGGAGGGGCGGGAGAGGACGCCCTCCACCCGGCGGGTGCGGAAGCCGCAGGGGGTGCGGCCTGCGAGAAGGTAGTCGATGAGGGTGGATTTGCCCACGCCCTTTTCCCCCGTGAGGAACAGGTGGTCAGTGCATGGGGCAGCCATGGGGCACCTCCCCTGCCGCCTCCCGACGGGTGGCGCGGACGCAGATCATCTCGCCGGTGATGGAGACGGCGATCTCCTCCGGCGTGACCGCCTTGATGGCGGTGCCTATGGGCGTGTGGACGGAGGCGATGGCCTCCTCGGTGATACCTGCCTCCCGGAGACGCCGGTTGACGTAGGCGGTTTTTTTCCGGGAGCCGATAACGCCCACGTAGGCGGCGGGGTGGCGAAGGAGCTGCACCTCCACCTGGAAATCGTGGTCGTGGCCGTTGGTCATCACCACCACGTAGTCCTCCGGGGTGACGGTCAGGTAGTCGCCGATGCGGTCGAAGTCGCCGCAGAGGGTATCGTCCGCCTGGGGGAAGTTCTCCGGCGTGGCAAAGCCCGGACGGTCGTCGAACACCACGGGGCGGAAGCCCACCGTCCGCAGCAGCGGCACCAGTGCGCGGGAGATATGACCCGCGCCGAAGATCAGGGCGCGCTCCCCTACCGGCAACGGCAGGGACAGGCAAACGTCGGACGTTTCGGAAGCGTCGGTGACGCGGGGCGCGGTGCCGTCCAGCGGCAGCGTGAGGAAGCCGGGGACGCGGTCACGGACGCGGCGGAGCACCTCGGCGGCGAGGGAGTCCCAGAGGGGGTCGGACAAGGGGGCGGCGGTCAGGAGGACAGTCACATCGCCGCCGCAGACCATGCCCAGCTCGCCGGAGGTGTTCAGGCGGAACTCGTGGAGAGCGGGGACAGCCGCGCCGGAGAGAAGAGACTGCGCCAGTTGGATGGCGCGAAGCTCCACCGCGCCGCCGCCGATGGTGCCGGAGAGAAGTCCGCTCTCCCCTACCAGCATCTGGCTGCCCTTGCCGCGAGGGGCGGAGCCGTCGTCCCAGACGATGGTGGCGAGGACGGTGCTGCGGTGCTTTTCCCGCTGGTAGAGCAGCGTTTGGAAGAGGTTGTTCATGGGAACGCTCCTTTCGAATGGGTAAAAGGCGGGGTGCGCCCCCTACCTGCAGGCTGTCGAAAAAGCCGCTGGCTTTTCTCGACAGCCTGCAATAATGCCGTTATTTTCGTGCCGCTTCGCGGCACGAAAATACTCGCTTCGCTCCACGCACGCCTTGCAGAGCAAGGCTTAGCGCAGCATTTGATCCGATTCGAGGCGGGCTTCGCCCCCTCGAGCTCCCCCTTTAATGCGGAAGGACTGCACACGCCGGGGGGGGTTATCGACACGCAGAAGGGAAGGGTGCGCCCCCTCCCTTTTTATGTCAGGTCACGCCGCCATTTCCACGGCGGGCAGGGAGTTTGCCACCAGCGCATTGTACTCTTCAGCGGTCAGATCCCAGTGGTAGAACAGGGTGAAGTAGGTCTGGGTCGTCTCGAACATATCGTAGTCGGCTGCCTCGGGATAGAGCACCTTCGCCATCCACTGCATACCGAGAATACGCTGGACGCTGGGCGGGAAGCCCATCCAGTTGTAGGGGCCCATGGGAACCTCGTAATACTTGCCGTCCTTGATGGCGGGGATGGTCTTCCAGTTTTCGTTGCTGCCCACGGTGGCGTAGATGCTGCCGGGGGCAAAAACCACCACGGAGGGGTTCCAGTTCAGGATCTGCTCCATGTCCACCTCGTTGCCGGTGCCCTTGGAGGAGGGCTCGTCCACCACGGCAAGGTTGCTGCACAGGAGGTCGATGACCTCGGCATGGTAGGAGCCCTTGGCGATCACGTTCAGTCCCTCCTCGCCGGTGACGTAGAGCATATCTACCTTATCCACCTTGCCGACGATCTCCTTCACGCGGTCATAGGCGGCGCGGCAGTAGTCCGCCAGACCCTGCCCCTCGTTGGGCATTGCCAGCAGGTCGCTGAGGAGGGCGTAGGTGTCGTCCATGGAGGCCAGGTAGGCGTCAATGTGGACAAAGGGGATGCCGGTCTGCTCCTGCAGAGCGTCCATATCCTCCACGATGCTGCCCTTGGGCTCCCCCACGTCGATGACCACATCGGGGGCGACCGCCAGCAGCGTCTCAAGGTTCAGCTCGCCCTTGCCGCCGTAGAGCTGACCCAGCAGGGGCAGCTCAAGGTACTTGGCGTCCACGTAGGGCTTCGCCGCGTCGTCCCACGCGTTCGCCACGCCCACCAGCTTATCGGGGGCGATGGCAAACACCACCATCTGCGCCAGAGGACCGGAGACGGCGACCTTCTGGATATTGGCGGGGACGGTGACCTCTCTGCCGCAGGAGTCGGTGAAAACGCGAAGCTCCGAAGAGCCGTTATTCCCGGCGGGGTCGGGTTCCTTCTTGCCGCAGGCAAAAAGGGCCAGGGACAGGGACAGTGCCAGCAGCAGTGCCAGCAGTCGTTTTGTCTTTTTCATTGGGGTTCTCCTTCTTTCATCGAAAATGCGATTATTCCAAAGCGGCGGACACCGGGCAGCTGCCACGGGAAGTCCGGATCGCCGGTGGACACAAGGCTTGTCAGCTGCACCTCTCCCCCGCCGTAGAGCGACAGGAAGGCGCGGGCATCGTCCCGCGTGCGGAGGGGCTGGGGAAAGCGGAGGGCGGCGCGGTGCGCCGTGTAGGGGATGGCGCGCTCGTCCAGCACGGCGCAGGCGCGGCGGAAGCCGTGGCGGGAATCACCCCGGGGCGCGCCGGAAAAGCGGTGGCGGGCATCGTCACGCACCACTGCCAGCACCGTGCCGCAACACTGTGCCCGGGCGGCGGAGAGGATCTCCTCCATGCTGCCGAAGAAGCAGAACACCATGGCATCGAATTTCTCCGGAGGGACGTAGGTGAGGACATCGGTGCAGAGGGGGGTGACGTTGGTGATGCATCGGGCGGTCAGCTCCCGGCGCAGGACATCAAGGGCGCGGTCGTCCCGCTCCGCCGCCGTTACGTGCGCCACGTGGGGCGCAAGGGTCAGGGACAGATAGCCAAGCCCGCAGCCGGCATCGCAGACGCGGGACGCGCCCGACAGGTGCGGCAGGAGCATGGCGGTCAAGTGCTCGTGGAAATCGGTGCGGCGGCAGGCATCCTCCATGAAGCGGATGGCTTCGTCCGTCCAGTTAAACATGGCCGCCGCCTCCCTCCGTGGGGATAAGAACGGCACCGTGAGGCGTTTCCAGCAGGGCGGCGGACACGCCGTAGAGCTGCCGGATAAGGGCGGGGGTCAGGACGGCGGAGGTGTCGCCCTCCGCTGCCACCACGCCGCCGCTCAGTGCCAGCACACGGCGGGAGAACCGCAGGGCGTGCTGGGGGTCGTGGGTGGAGAGGAGGACGGTATAGCCCTGTTGGGAGAGGGCGCGCACCTGCTCCAGCACGCGGAGCTGGTTGCCGTAGTCCAAAGAGGATGTAGGCTCGTCCATGATGAGAATGTCCGAGTGCTGGCAGAGGGCGCGGGCGATGAGCACCAGCTGCTGCTCGCCGCCGGAGAGGGTGGCGAAGCTGCGCCGGGCAAGGTGCGCCACGCCCATACGCTCCAGCGCGGCGAGAGCCTGCGCCTCCAGCTCTCTGGAGGGGGAGCGGAAGGGTGAGAGAAAGCGGGTCAGCCCCATGAGGGTCACGTCCAGCACGGCGTAGCCGAAGGTGGGGCGGTGGATCTGGGGAATGTAGGCGATATGCGCCGCCAGCTCCCGGCGGGAGAGGGTGCGGACATCTCTGCCGTCCAGAGAGATGGCACCGGTGTAGCCCTCCAGACCGCCCAGGAGACAGCGGAACAGGGTGCTTTTCCCCGCGCCGTTGGCTCCCAGCACGGAGAGGAAGTCGCCGCCGCCGGCGGTGAAGGAAACATCCCGCAGGACGGGGTCGCCCTTGCCGTAGGCAAAGGACAGGTTTTCCACGGTGAGCTTCACGGGCGGTCACCTCCCCGCACCATCAGATAGACGAAGAAGGGCGCACCCACAAAGGCGGTGAGGATGCCGATGGGGATCTCCACCGACGCCGCCGTGCGCGCCACGTTGTCCACCAGCAGCAGAAATGCCGCGCCGAAAAGGCAGGACATGGGCAGGAGGCGGCGGCAGTCGCAGCCCACGATGCGGCGGCTCAGGTGGGGTATGACCAGTCCCACCCAGCCGATCATGCCGGAGACGGAGACGGCGGACGCCGTCAGCACCGTGGCGGAGAGGATCACCGCAAGGCGGAGACGATCCGTATGGACGCCCATGGCGCGCGCCTCGTCCGCAGAGAGGGTCAGCAGGTTCATGCGCCAGCGCAGCAGGAACAGGGGTAGCAGTCCCACCGCCATGCAGACGGCGGCGAAGGTGACGGTGTGCATTCGGGTGCCGGAGAGGCTGCCCATGAGCCAGTAGGTGATCTGGGGCAGCTGGTTGGAGGGATCCGCCACCAGCTTGATATAGGAGGTGCCGGCGGAGAAAAGAGAGCCCACCATGATGCCCGCCAGCAGGAGGTTCACCACTCTGCCGCCGCGGGTGTGCCGCCCCACCAGATAGACCAGCACCACGGAGAGAAGGCTGGAGAGGAAGGCGAACACCGTGACCATGACGGCGGGCTGTCCCGTCAGGATGGCGAGAGCCGCGCCGAAGCAGGCACCGGAGGAGGCACCGAGGATGTCGGGCGCCGCCATGGGGTTCTGGAAAACGGTCTGGTAGCCCGTACCGGCGGCGGAGAGGGCGCAGCCCACGAGGCACGCCAGCAGGATACGGGGCAGGCGGACGTTCCACATGGCGATCGCCATGTTGTCCGTCCACGTCTGGGTGAGAGGAAAAACGCGGGAGAGGAGGATCTTCACCACCTGCACCGGCGGGACGCCGTAACGTCCCAGCGCAAAGGACAGCAGAAAAAGCGTCAGCAACGCTGACGCGGCGATGAGGATGCTGCGGTGGGGATGACGGGGTGTGTACATGAAGGCTCCTCCCTTTTGCTTGACGTTATTTATTTTACAGGACAGCGAGAAAAGTGCAAGAGGATGCGTTCGGCATTGTCGGAGAATTGTTCGTAAATGGAGAAAATGGGGGAGAAAAAAGGGTTGCATTCCGCTGTTTAGCGCGGTAAAATACCACATATTCCCGCGCCGCCCGACGGGGCGGGCGCGGACATAAAATGCAGACAAGGAGGAGACGCCATGTACTATCAGGTATCGAAGGAATTTTTTGAGAAGCTGCCCAACGCCTGCTTCGGCGCGGTGGCGGTGCGCGGTCTGGACAATACCCGCGACATTCTGGAGCTGGAGGAGATGCTCGCCGGGAACGTCGCCGCGTGCGAGACGTATTTTGCGGGGAAAAAGCCCAAGGAGACGGAGGACATCCTCCCCTACCGGGCGGCGTTTACCGCCTTGGGGATCAATCCCAATAAGTTCATGTGCTCCATCGAGGCTCTGCTGACGCGCATCGCCAAGGGGAAGGGGTTCCCCCACATCAACGCGGCGGTGGATCTGGGCAACGCGGTGTCCATCAAGCACAGGCTGCCCATGGGGGCGCACGACCTGGACACCATCGAGGGCGGGTTGGATGTGCGTCTGGCGCGGGAGGGCGACACGTTCATCCCCTTCGGCTCCACCGAGGAGGAATCCCCGGATGTGGGCGAGGCGGTGTACGCCTGCGGCAGTGAGATACGCACGCGCCGGTGGACGTGGCGGCAGTCGGAGCGGGGGAAGATCACGGAGGAGACGAAAGCCATCCTGTTCCCTATTGACGGGTTTTCCGACGTGAACGCCGGGGAGGTACAGGCGGCGGCAAAGGAGCTGATGGAGCTGCTGCGGAAATACTTCGGCGAGGGGCTGGAGATCCAGTGGGGCACCGTGACGAAGGAGCAGCCGCGGTTCGAGTTCTTCCGATAATCTGCGTTGCTCCGAGAAGGGAAAAGAACCGGCTTTCGCCGGTTCTTTTCCCGCTTTTCCTTCTTTTCCCGGACAAATGGCGGGGGGAGTCGAACCCCCCTACCGGGTTGCACGGAGGGGCGAAATGATGTATGATATTCCGTGAGAAAATGCAGGAGGCCGTCATGGGAAATACCTCGGAGAAAAGGAAAACAGCGGTCATCGCCGCGCTGGTGCTGGCGGTGCTGGTGCTGGCGGTGACGGAGCTGCTGGTGGGCTCCTCCGGAATGTCGGTGGGGCAGTGCATTGCCGCGCTGTTGGGGCGGGGTGAGAACGCGGCGGTGCGGATCATGCGGTATATCCGGCTGCCGCGGCTGCTGGCGGCGGTCATCGCAGGCGCGGGACTGTCGGCGGCGGGGCTGATCATGCAGACGGTGCTGGGCAACCCCATGGCCTCTCCTGCCACGCTGGGCGTTTCCAATGCGGCGGTGTTCGGGGCGAATCTGTCCATCATCGCGCTGGCGGGCGGGTTCCTGACCACCGGAAACAATCTGACAAGCTATACGGCGGGCATCGACCCCTTTGCCACGTCCGCTATGGCGTTCGTGTTCGCCGCCGCGTCGGTGCTCGTTGTGCTGGCGTTGTGCCGGCTGCGGGACTTCTCCCCCAACGTGGTGGTGCTGGCGGGGATCGCCCTCGGCTCCGTGTGGACGGCTGCCACCACCATTATGCAGTTTTACGCCACGGATGTGGGGCTGTCCGCCGCCGTGATCTGGAGCTTCGGCGACTTGGGACGCGCCACCTACCGCACTGACCTGATCATGCTGGCGGTGACGGCGGCGGGGATCGCGGTGTTCGCGGTGCTGGCGTGGCGGTACAACGCGCTGCTCAGCGGCGGCGACGCGGCGGGGAGCATGGGCGTGAACGTGACGCTGCTGCGGTGGGTATCGCTGCTGACGGCGTCGCTGATCACGGCGGTGTGCGTGGCGTTCTTAGGAATGATCGGCTTCGTGGGGATCATCTGTCCCCACGCGGTGAAGCGTCTGGTGGGACATGACCACCGGTGGGCGTTGCCGGGCTCCGCGCTGTGCGGCAGCGCGCTGCTGCTGGCGGCGGACGCCGTGAGCCGCAGCATCGGCAGCGGCTCCGCGCTGCCGGTGGGTGCCATCACCTCCCTGCTGGGCGCGCCCTTTTTCCTCGCGCTGATCTTCGGGCGAAGGGAGGGACGCGTATGCTGAGCGCAGAGCAGATCGTCTTTCGCTACGACAGGAGGAGCCATGCGGTGCTGGACAACGTGAGCCTGACGCTGGAGGCGGGACAGGTGGGCGTGCTGCTGGGGCGGAACGGCTGCGGCAAAACGACGCTGCTGAAAACGCTGCTGGGGCTGTGCCGCCCGGAGGCGGGCCACATCACCTTCGACGGTGAGGAGATGACGGAGATGACGAGACGGCGGCGGGCGCAGATCGCCGCCTACGTGCCCCAGGAGACGGAGTTCGGCGCGCTGCAGGTGTACGACGCGGTGCTTGCCGGCCGGGTGAGCCGGTTCGGCATACAGCCGGGAGCGGCGGATCGGGCGGCGGCGGAGTCCGCCATGGAGGACATGGGACTGACGGCACTCGCCGGACGGAGCGTGCAGACGCTGTCCGGAGGGGAGAAGCAGAAGGTCGCCATCGCCAGAGCGTTGGCGCAGGAGCCGCGGCTGCTGATCTTCGATGAGCCTACGGGCAATCTGGACATCGCCAACGAGCAGAGGATACTGCGGCAGGCGCGGCAGCTGTCGCGGTCGCGGGGTATGACGGTGCTGTGTACGCTCCACGATTTGAACCAGGCCATACGGTATGGGGACAGGCTGTTTCTCATGCAGGAGGGGCGGATCAGGTACGAGGGGGACGGCGGCGTTTTAACACCGGAGACGGTGTGGGATATTTTCGGCGTGAGGGTGCGCCAAGCGGAGATCGACGGACAAAAACTTTTGATAGGAGTGGACGAGGATGAATACTAAGAGAATTTTGGCACTGGTGCTGGCACTGGTCATGGCACTGTCCCTGTGGGGCTGCGGCGAGAAGGCACCGGCGGACGACGCGGCGGATACGCCCACGGCGGAGACCGTCACCGACATGATCGGACGTGAGGTGGAGGTGACGCCCGGAAGCTATAAGCGCGTGGTGTGCATCGGCGCAGGTGCGCTGCGGCTGTACAGCTATGTGGGCGACGTGGGGCTGCTGTGCGGCGTGGAGGACATTGACAACACCACGCTGAGCGAGCGTCCCAAGATGTTCGACGGCGTGGCGCGTCCCTACGTGATCGCATACGGCGAGACGTTCGCCGCGCTGCCCTCCTGCGGCGTGGGCGGCCCCAACGCGCAGGCGGCGGAGGCGGAGAAGATCCTCTCCTGCACGCCGGATCTCATTATCTCCCAGTACGAGGACGTGGAGAAGGCGGACGCCCTGCAGCAGCAGGTGGGCGTGCCGGTCATCACCCTGCGTACCGGCGTGGACGGCGTGTTCAGCGAGAATTTCAGTGCCTCCATCACCCTGCTGGGCAAGGTGCTGGACAGGGAGACGCGCGCCGCCGAGCTGCTGTCCTTCGTGGCGGCGGAGACAGCGGACATTCAGGCGCGGACGGCGGACATTCCCGAGGCGGACAAGCCTGCGGTGTATATCTGCGGTCTGGGCAACTGGGGCACCACCAACCATCTGATGACGGCGGAGGCGTACAGCACGTTCGCCGCGGCGAATATCAAGAATGTTGTGACCGATCTGGGTGACAAGGGTATCCAGCCCATTGAAGCGGAGAAGTTTACGGCTCTGGGCGCGGACATGGACGTGATGCTCATTGACGCGGCGGCGGTGAAGAACATCAAGCCTCTGTTCGCCGAGGACAGCGGGATGTTCGACAGCTGCAGGGCGTGGCAGGAGGGAAAGGTGTATCTGGAGATGGCGTACAACGCCTACTACACCAACTTCGAGATCGCGCTGGCGAATGCGTGGTTCGCCGGGAAGTGTGTCTATCCGGAGCAGTTCAGCGACATTGACATGACGGAGAAGCTGAACGAGATCACCGGCGCGTTCCTGGGCAAAGGGATCGCGGAGGATATTTTCCGGATGCCCAGCAGCTTCGGCGGCTATCAGCAGGTCGACACCGCCGCCTTCTTCCGCTGAGGACAGGGTCATGGTCGAAAAGCGGGATGTACGGTCATTTTTCGACCGGCTGGCTCCCGGCTGGGACGCGGAGACGGTGCGGAATGAGCCGGTGATCGCACGGATCCTGGACAACGCCGGGGTGCGGGAGGGCTGCACGGTGCTGGACGTTGCCTGCGGCACGGGTGTGCTGTTTGGGGACTACGTCCGGCGCGGCGCGGCGCAGGTGACCGCCATCGACCTGTCGCCGGAGATGGCGGCGCGGGCGGCGGCAAAGGCCGGCGGGTCGCCGGTGACGGTGCTGTGCGGCGACGTGGAGACGGACGTGCGGGTGCGGGAAAACGCGCCCTACGACGTGGTGATGGTGTACAACGCCCTCCCCCACTTCCCTGACCCGGCGCGGCTGGTGCGGACGCTGGCGGGGCTGGTGAAGGCGGGCGGGCATCTGTCCATCGCCCACGGCATGAGCCGGGCGGCACTGGACGCGCACCACAGCGGCTGCGCCAGAGACGTATCCGTGGGACTGCTGCACGAGGAGGAGCTGAAATCGTTGATGGCGGCGTATCTGGACGTGGACACGGTGATCTCCGACGGGGAGATGTATCAGGTCTGCGGGAAAAAGAGAGGATAAAACTTCATGCAGGAACGCTGCACCACGAAAATGCGAAAATGCCGGTGCATGAAGTTTTTGTGCATCATTTCCGGGTGCCCCGCAGGGGCGAGGAAATGGCACATCCCTTATTTTGCTATGCTTTTGCATAGCAAAAATGACCCCCGTGGGGGTCATTTTTTTATGCTCGGAGCGGGAGAGTCCGTCAGACGGAGCTTTTGGTCAGCATACGGACGGCGTACTTCAGGAACATTTTCACCGCCGGGGACGCCTCCGCACGGGAGTGGAGTGCCGCGCCCAGCGTAATGCTGACGGGCGGGTCAATGGGGATCATCGCCACGTCGCAGATGCGCTTTTCGGTGATCAGCTTGTTCATTATGCTGATGCCGAGACCCTGCTCCACCATGGACATGACGGAAAAGCTCTCGATGGTGGTGTAGTGGATGTTGGGCTTTACGTGGCTGCGGGCAAAGAGTGCCTCCACGTCGTCGTCGCAGCCCAGAGCCGGCATGATGAAGCTGTCGTGCTCGCAGTCCTTGAGGGGGTAGCAGTCCGCCTGCGCCAGCGGGTGATCCCGGGGCAGCAGTGCCATCATGGGATCCTCCGCCAGCGGGATCCACTCGAAGGGCATATTCTCCTGATAGCTGAAAAAGCCAATGTCGGCGGCGCGTTCCTCCAGCCACTGGGAGACCTCCTGCCAGATGCCCTCCATGAGCTTGATCTCCACGTGGGGGTAGTCCTGCTGGAAGGCGCGGATGACGGCGGGGAGCCAGTGGGTGGCGATGCTGGAATAGGAGGCGATGGTGACGGTGCCGATGAGGAGCCCCTTCATCTGGGCGGACAGCTCGAAGAGCTTGTCCTCCTGATGGAGTATCTCCCGGATAACGGGCAGCAGCAGCTGACCGTTGGCGGTGAGTGCCACGCCCTTGGTGCTGCGGCTGAAGAGAGAAAAGCCGACCTCCTTCTCCAGCGCGGAGACCAGCTGGTTGACACCGGAGGGGGTGTAGCGCAGGACATCGGCGGCGCGGGAAAAGCTGCCTGTTTCGGCAGCCGCCAGGAAGGCGCGGCAGCGGGCTGTCTCCATAATGTTCCTCCTTTGGAAGCTGTTAGTATAACTTACAACCACTGTAATAAAGTACAGCTTTACTTTTCCTGTGAAATATTCTACTATAGCATCAACAGGAACGCAAGAGCCTGAAACAAAAAATCAAACACATAACCATACAAAACCATAACAAGGAGGATATTACCATGAAGAACATTTCCACCCAAATCATTATCGCTATCGTTTCCCTGATGATGGTCGTCGCTTCCGCTTTTCTGATGACCGCCGCCGATGTGGAGATCCGCGTGATGGCCAACTACCTGACGCTGGGTTGGGCCGTGGTGTTCTCCCTCTCCACCGCCCGCGCACTGCTGCTGGAGCGCAGGATCGAGGTGAAGAAGTCCCACAAGGACGCCCGCGCCGCTGCGTAAGCAGGTCAAACGTGAGAAACGAAAATAACCGCCCGAAAGGGCGGTTATTTTTTTGTAAGCCGGGGCGGAAAAAGGGCGAAAGAAAAGGACGGAGGGCGACAGCGGTTGACGGTGGCGGGAAAATGGGATAGAGTAGAGAAAAAAAGCATACGGGAGGACTTAATATGAAAAAGATAGCGGTCATCACCGGCGCGTCCAGCGGCATGGGCAAACGCTTCGCGGAGACGGTGGACGTTTACGGCACGTTCGACGAGGTGTGGGTCATAGCGCGGCACAGGGAGCAGCTGGAAGCTCTGCGGGAAACTGTCCCCTTCCCTGTCCGGGTGCTGCCGCTGGATCTCACCGACCGGAGCAGCTTCGACGTGTACGCGGCGGCTCTGGCGGAGGAGCCGGTGGAGGTGGGACTGCTGATGAATTGCAGCGGCTACGGAAAATTCAGCGCGGTACTGGACACGCCGCTGGCGGTGAATCTGAATATGACCGATCTGAACTGTCAGGCGGTGGTCGCCATGTGCCAGCTGACCGCGCCGTATATGATGCGCGGCGGGCAGATCATCAACATCGCGTCTGTGGCGGCGTTCCAGCCTATCCCCTACATTGACGTTTACAGCGCAGGCAAGGCGTTCGTGCTGAGCTTCAGCCGCGCTCTGAACCGGGAGCTGCGGGGGCGGGGCATCGGCGTTATGGCGGTGTGCCCCTTCTGGACAAAGACGGCGTTCTTTGACCGCGCCATTAAGGAGGGCGAGGAGCCTGTCGTGAAGAAGTACGCCGCCATGTACGACCCGTCGGACATCGTTAAGCGCACGTGGCGGGACGCAAAGCGGGGCAAGGACGTGTGCAAGTACGGGTTTGTGGCGCGCGCCCAGGCGGGGCTGACGAAGCTCCTGCCGCACAGCGTGGTCATGGATGTGTGGATGCGGCAGCAAAAGCTGCACTGAGTAAAAAAAGACCTTCGCGCTGCGGCGCGAAGGTCTTTTTTTCTTACCTGCGGTGACGCTGCTCCCACGTTTCCTGCGCCTCGCGCAGATGCTCCAGCAGCTCGCCGCGGGAGCGGTAGGCAAAGAGGAAGTTGTATCTCTCGCGCCGCTCCTCCTGCCGCTGGCGGATGTGTGCCTTGAGGTTCTCCACCTTGATGACCACATCATGCTCGTCGGCAAACCTGCGGATGCGGGAGAGCAGCTTGGCGGAGTAGACCAGGTCGATGGTGAACACGCCGAAGAAGAAGCCGATAACGAAGGAAAACGCCAGATTGCGGGACAGCCAGTCCAGTGCATCCAGAATGTAGGGATGGATGCAGAAGTAGTACACGGCACTGACCGCCGCCCAGAGGGCGGAGAACGCCGGGCAGATAAGCCCCTGAATGTTGCCCCACTGCTTGCTGTAATCCCATAGGCGGATCTTCATAAATTTCAGGGAGACGATACCGGCGATATACTCAATGGCGGTCATGCTGACAGCCATGCCCGCGAAGAGCAGGAGCTTCTCCCCTACCGTGTCCACGCCGTTCTTTTCGCCGATCGCCGCCAGCACAAAGAGGATGCAGAGACCGAAGCCGTACAGGGGGACATAGGGACCCACGCAGAAGCCGGGGTTGATCCACTTACGCTCCGGGTTGGCTCCGGAGAGGAAGCGGCGGTACAGCAGCTCCGCCACCCAGCCGAGGGTGGAGCCGATGAAGAAGAGGTATGCCAGAGTGAGAAACAGATTCATGGTCGGAAAGTATCCTTTCTTGAGGTGTGCTATTACTCGCCGTGCAGAAGCTCCGCGGCGCGGACGGTGTGCGCCAGCAGCACGGAGGAGGTGACCGTCCCCACGCCGCCGGGGACGGGGGTGATGGACGCCACCACAGGCTCCACCGCAGCGAAGTCGGCGTCGCCGCAGAAGGCGGCACCGTCCCAGTTCACGGAGACATCCAGCACCGTCTGACCGGGACGGACATGGGCGGCGGTCAGGCTGCCCCGGTCGCCGGCGGCGGTGATGATGATGTCCGCCTGACGGGTGAGGGCGGCGGTGTCGGGGGTCTTCGTATGGCAGAGGGTGACGGTGGCGTTCTCCCCCAGAAGGAGCATGGCCACGGGGCGTCCCACCACGGCGGAGCGTCCGATGACGACGGCGTGCTTGCCGGTGGGATCGACGCCGTAGTGACGGAGAAGCTCCGTGCACGCCTGCGCCGTGCAGGGGGCAAAGCCCCTGCCCTGCCCGGTGAACACGGCGGCAGCACTGGCGGGGGTCATGCCGTCCACGTCCTTGTCCGGGGACAGCCGGGCGCAGAGAGAAGCCTCGTCACGGCGCAGGTGCGCCGGAAGCGGGCGGAGGAGCAGACAGCCGTGGACGGCGGGATCGCCGTTCACCCCGTCGATGGCGGCGGCGAGGGCGGCGGCGGAAACGTCGCCGGGCAGGGAGCGCACCTCCACAGTCACGTCGCAGAGCGCGCCGCGCTTCGCGGCACCGCGAATGTACGCGCCGTCGGATTCACTGTCGCCGCAGCGCAGAATGACCAGCTTGGGCTGGACGCCCCGGCGGCGCAGTGCGTCCGCACGGCGGCGGGTGTCGGCGGACAGCGCGTCCGCCACGGGTTTTCCGGTGAGGAGCCGTGCCATGGCTCGTCCCTCCTTCCTATTAAAGCAGTTGGTCGCGGACGGCGCGGAAAATGCGCTCACCGTCGGCGGTGCCCTGCTCCAGCAGGGCAAGGCAGCGGCGGTTCAGCGTCTCCGCCGCCGCGCGGTCGGTCATAGTCCTGGTGTTGATCAGCACGTTCAGAGACGCTGCCTCCAGCGCGCCGCGCAGGATGGCGGCGGCGCAGCCGGCATCGGACACCGCCAAGCGGGAACCGATGGCCGCCAGACGGTCAGCGGCGGCGAGGGCGGACACGCAGAGCTCCATGATCCGCAGCGGCGCGGCGCACGCCGTCTCCGCGGCGGCCTGGAGCGTCGCGGTTCGGGAGGGGTCGTCCTTGGGGAGCGCGTAGGCGCGGCTGAGGGGCAGGAAGCCCTCGGCGTCCGCCGACACCTGTGCCAGCAGGTCGGTCTGTAAAGCGTCAGCCGTTGACAGCAGCTGCCGGATCTCGTTTTCCACGGGGGCGTAGGTCTTTTTGCCGGTGGTCAGGTGCGCCACCATGCCGCAGAGAGCCGCGCCCACCGCCCCGCAGAGGGCGGCGGCTCCGCCGCCGCCGGGGGTGGGCGACGCGGAGGACAGGTCGTTCAGAAATGCGCGGCAGGTCTTGTTGGTATCGTCCATGGCAGCCTCCTTAGAACAGTCCGTGAACCTCGCCGGTGGCGGTGTCCACGTCCACGCGGCGGTACGCCGGGTCGGAGCCGGTGCCGGGCATCATGGAGATGGCACCCGCCACAGGGCAGAGGAACCGGGCACCGCTGTATTCCAGCACGTCACGCACCGGCAGACGCCAACCCTGGGGCACGCCCTTCAACGCCGGGTCGTGGGACAGGGAGAGATGGGTCTTGACCATCATGGTGCAGTAGTCGGCGTAGCGGGGGTCGGATTCGAAGCGCGCCGCCTTTTCCAGTGCCAGCGGCGACCAGTCCACGCCGTCGGCTCCGTAGACCTGACGGGCGATGCGCTCCACCCGCTGGCGCAGGGGCAGGTCGTCGGGATAGAGGAAGCGGAATTGGGACGGCTCCTCGCAGGCGGCGGCCACCTCGCGCGCCAGCTCCTCGGCTCCCGCGCCGCCGTAACGCCAGTGGTCGGATACGGCGCAGCGGAGACCGTGCTCCCCGCAGAGGCGGCGCAGCAGCGCGATCTCGGCATCGGTGTCGGTGTGGAACCGGTTGATGCAGACCACGGGCGTGACGCCGGCTCTGCGGATGGTGTCCGCATGGTGCAGCAGATTGGCGCAGCCACGCTCCAGCAGGGTGAGATCCTCGCGGGTGTACGCCTCCGGCAGAGGGCGGCCCGGTGTGACCGATGGCCCACCGCCGTGCATTTTCAGGGCGCGAACCGTCGCCACCAGCACGGAGACGTCGGGCTTCAGGCCGGACAGGCGGCACTTCACGTTCCAGAATTTTTCGAAGCCGATGTCGGCGGCGAAGCCGGATTCGGTCACGTGGTAGTCGAAGAGCTTGAGCCCCAGACGATCCCCGATGACGGAGGACTGCCCGATGGCGATATTGGCGAAGGGCCCGGCGTGTACCAGCACGGGCTGGTGCTCCACCGTGTAGCATAGCGTTGGGTTGACGGTATTCCGCATCCACGCCGTCATGGCACCGGCGACCTCCAGATCCTCGGTGGTGACGGGGTTCCCCCGCTTGTCGTATGCCAGAACGATGCTGCCGATGCGCTCGCGGAGATCCTTCAGGTCGCGGGCAACGGAGAGAATTGCCATCAGCTCGGAGCTGACGGCGATATTGGTGCAGGTGTCCATGGGGTAGCCGTCCATTTTGCCATCGCCGCCGATGTGCATTTTCCGCAGAGCCTGACAGCAGAAGTCCAGCACGAAGCTCCACTGCACCCGCGCCGGGTCGATGTCCAGACGGCGCAGCCCCCGCTGCGCCAGCTGCGCGTCGTCGTAGTTGCGCTCGTGCTGCATACGGGCGTTCAGGGCGGTCATCGCCAGATTGTGGGCGTTCATAATGTCGTTGATGTCGCCGGTGAGCCCGAGGGAGAACTCGGTCATGGGGATGAGCAGGGCGTTGCCGCCGCCGGCGGCGGTGCCCTTTACGTTCATGGTGGGGCCGCCGGAGGGCTGGCGCAGGCAGCCGCCCACGTTCTTGCCCAGACGCCCCAGACCCTCGATCAGCCCCAGGGACGTGGTGGACTTACCCTCCCCCAAGGGGGTGGGGGTGATGGCGGTGACCTCGATGTACTTGCCGTCGGGCTTCTGGCGCAGACGCTCCATGATACGCAGGAAATCCAGCTTGGGCGTTCTGTCGTGGGGCAGCAGCTCGGAGGGCAGCAGTCCCAGACGTTCACGGAACCACTCCGTGTCGGGAAGCTGACGCTCCGCCGCCGCGCCGATCTGCCAGTCCTTGTAGACGGTGGGGTCCAGTGTCACCCTGCCGGTGGGGTCGGTGTAGCTGCCGTTTTGGAAGTCAAATGCCATGCTGCGCCCTCCTTGCTATATGTTGGTGTATATTCTAAATGATTATACATCATCCTGTGTTGTGCCGTCAACAGGCGTGCGTATATCCGTTGGAATTATTTTACTTGCTTTTTGTCGGAGGCAGCGGTATACTATCGTCAGCGTTGTGTAGGAATGGTGCGTTAAGTGCCGGACGGATGGGAGGCTGCCGCCGGACGAAGGAGCTTGCTCCGCGATACCATTTCAGCTTCCACAGCGTAGATTTCACATTTATCTATATGGTGATACCTCCCATCCCAAGGATAAGGAGGTATTTTTTTATGCAGAAAAAAGAATTGGCTTGTGCCAGTACGCCGGTGTTCGACACCTACGCGCTGGCGGTGTGCGCCCTGCTGACGGCGTTGAGCGTGGTGCTGGCGCGGCTGCTGACGGTGATTCCCAGCGAGGTGAGCAGGTTTTCTCTGGAGGCGGTGCCCATCCTGCTGGCGGGGCTGCTGTTCGGCGCGCTGCCCGGCGGCGCGGTGGGCTTTTCCGCAGATCTGATCGGGTGCCTGTTCTCCCCCTATGGGTACAACCCCATCTTCTGCCTGCCGCCCATCCTCTACGGCGTTTGGGCGGGGATCATGCGGCGGTACGTGTGGAGAAAGCCCACTCTGTGGCGCGTGGCCGTGGCGGTGTTCCCCGCCGCCATCGCCGGGTCGGTGCTGTGGCAGAGCATGGCGTTGGCGTTGGTGTACGGCGGCGAGGCGAAGATGCCGTTCTTCCTGACGCGGCTTGCCGCCCGCAGCGTACAGTTCGCCGTGACCGCCTGCATTGACACGGTGCTGGTGTGGCTGCTGGCGCGGCGGGACGCCCTTGCCCCCGCACTGCACCGGATGAAAACGAAGGGACGTGAGGAACATGACGCTTGAGGAGGCGTTGGCATATATACACCGCGTGGACTGGCGGGGCAGCGTTCCGGGGTTGGAGCGCATTGACGCGCTGCTGGGAAAGCTGGGACATCCGGAGCGAAGTGTAAAATACATCCACGTTACAGGCACCAACGGCAAGGGCAGCACCTGCGCCATGCTGGCGTCGGTGCTCCACGCGGCGGGGTATATGACGGGACTGTACACATCGCCGTATATTTTCCGCTTCAACGAGCGGATGCAGGTCAACGGCACGGCGATCCCCGACGAGGATCTCTGTGCGCTGGTGGAGGAGCTTCGCCCGCTGGCGGACAGCATGGAAAACCACCCCACGGAGTTTGAGCTGGTGACCGCCATAGGGCTGACATGGTTTGCCCGGCAGAGGTGCGACGTGGTGGTATGCGAGGTGGGCATGGGTGGTCAGAAGGACGCCACCAACGTGATTCCCCCGCCGGAGGCGGCGGTCATCACCAACATCGGGCTGGATCACACCATCTATCTGGGCGACACGGTGGAGAAGATCGCCGCCACAAAGGCGGGGATCATCAAGCGCGGGTGCAGCGCGGTGCTGTACCCCTGTGCGCCGTCGGTGCAGGCGGCGATCGAATCGCGGTGCCGGGAGGTGGGCGCGCCGGTGGAGGTAGCGGACTTCGGAAAGCTCCGGCCGGTCAGCGACAGTCTGGAGGGGCAGGTCTTTGACTTCGGAGAGCTGCACGGTCTGCACCTGCCCCTGCTGGGTGGGCACCAGCTTTACAACGCGGCGGTGGCTCTGACGGTCATCGAAACGCTGCGGAGGCGGGGCTGGCGCATCCCCCAAGAGGCTGTGGCACATGGGCTGGCGGCGGTATCGTGGCCGGGCCGGTTTCAAGTGGTGCGGCGGGAGCCGCTGGTGATCTTGGACGGCGGGCACAACCCCCAGTGCATGGCTTCGCTGGCGGGCGCGCTGAAGGAGTACCTGCACGGGCGGGAGATCACCGTTCTGACCGGCGTGCTGGCGGACAAGGATTTCCGGGAGATGTACGACGCCATCGCGCCGCTGGCATCGCGGTTCGTGACGGTGACACCGGACAACCCGAGGGCGTTGGCGGCGGAGGAGCTGTCCGCGTTTCTGGAGCGGTACGGCAAGCCGGTGACCGCCTGCGCCACCATCGCGCAGGGCGTACAGCTTGCGGTGGCGGAAACACCACCGGAGGGTGCGGCGGTGTGCTGCGGGTCGCTGTATCTGCTGGGAGATGTGGCGCGGGAGCTGGAAAGGGTATGAAAAAAGAGACGGCTTCGCCGTCTCTTTTTTTCGGTGGTCACGCGCCCTTTTCCACGTGGAAGCCGTATGTGGTGCCCGCCTCCGGCGTGTAGGCGTCCACGGACGCCATGGCGTACTCGCCGTTCACGTAGAACGCCCAGTAGGTACCGTCAACGTCGTAGTCGGCGGTCTCCCCGTTGACGGATTTGACGTACAGCCCGTACTGGGAGTCCTCCCCGGACACAACGCCCAGCTTCAGCAGAGCCGCACCCACCGTCTCCTCGTCGGTGTTGACTGTAAAGGTGATGGACTTGCCATCCCCGCTCTGCACCTCCACGGTGATGGCGGTGGCACCGGTGCCGATGGTGGCACCGTCCGCCACGGGCAGCGTCACTTTTCCCGCGTCCGTGGAGGCATCCTTCTTGCCGCAGGCGGCAAGCGCGAGGGTCATTACCAGTGCCAGCAGCAGAGCCAGCAGCTTTTTTGCGGTCATTTTCATTGGTCGATTTACTCCTTATCGCAGATTCCTATGAGCAGGCAGCCGCGCCGCACCGCGACGCGCACCGCCGAGCCGGTGAAATGGTTGCTGACGCCCAGGGGGAAGTCCGCCGTCAGCGTTGCGCCGGACAGCGCGTATTGGGCTCCCTCGATGGTGACGCCCTCCGCGTCCGCGCCCCAGCAGAACACGGACAGGATGCCGCTCTCACGGGCGGGGAGCGTCAGCTCTCCCCCGTCGCAGATGGCGGTGAAGCGTTCGCCATCGCCGTAGAGCCAGCCCCGCCCGCCGCGGCGGGCGATATAGGCAAGGGTCTGCATATTCGCCACGGTGTGATCCGTGCGGCTGCCACCCATGCCGCCCAGCAGACGGAAATCCGTCTCGCCGCGGGCGAAGCCCTCCTTGACGGCGCGGAGCATATCGGTGTCGTCCTTCTCCACCGGCAGGCGGAGGGTACGGTCGAAGTCCGGCGGCGTGGTCAGGGAATCGAAATCCGCCACCAGCAACGTGGGGGTGATGTGCAGGGCACGGCAGACCTCCCAGCCGCCGTCGGCGGCAATCACGGTATCCGTGGGCTGAATAGGGACGGGCAGACCGTAAAAGCTGCCCGCGCCGATGATGAAGCAGGACATGGGAGGCTCCCTCCTTTCGGGTGCAAGCGAGGAAAATGGGGTGGTTATCGGGTTCGGTGAAGTCAGGGCTGCGCCGCCATACTCGGTGTATGGCAAGCAGACTCGGTGAAGTCAGGGCGGAAATGAACCCGACAGAGTTACATCCACATGGCAAAGAGGCGCAACAATGTCCCCAACGCTCTGCGCCAGAAGGGACGCTTGGCAAGCCGCTGGGGCGTTACCGGCTCGCATTGGGCAAGGGTGCCGTCCATGTCCTCCAGAAGCGTTTCGATGGCGGGGACGTTGTAGAGCACCTCGCCGCACTCAAAATGCAGCTGGAAGCTGCGGTAGTCCATGTTGACGGAGCCGACGAAGGCGATCTCACGATCCGCCATGACGGTCTTGCCGTGGACAAGCCCGGGTGTGAAGGTGTATACCTTGACATTGTGCGCCAGCAGCTCGGCGAAGTAGCTCTCCGCCACGAGATAGGCGAACTTGTGGTCGGGGATGCCGGGCATGATGAGGCGGACGTCCACGCCGCTGTCGGCGGACAGGCAGAGTGCGCGGAGCATGGGCTCGTCGATGGCGAGGTAGGGCGTGGTGATGTAGACGGTCTGGCGGGCGCGGGAGATCAGCTGGAGGAAAAGATCCTCGGCGGCGTTCTCGGGGTTGTCGTCGGGACCGTCCACCACCGTTTGGCAGAAGCCCTGCGTCATGGCGCGGTGCACCGGGCGGTAGTAGTCGTACTCGTGGTACGTCTGACCGTTCATGCGCTCCCACATATGCAGGAACTCGCGGGTCAGTCCCCACGCGCCTTCGCCCTCCAAGCGGATGCCGCAGTCCTTCCAGTAGCCGAAGCGGACGATGAGGTTGGCGTACTCGTCGGCGATGTTGGCTCCGCCGGTGTAGGCGGTGTCGCCGTCGATGCAGGTGATCTTGCGGTGGTCGCGGTAGTTGAAGTAGAGGCGGTTGACGTAGTGGTGGACGGGGTTGAATACCTTGACCTCCACGCCGGCATCCAGCAGCGTCTGCACCTTCTCGTTGGGCATACGCATCATGCTGCCGAAATCGTCGAAGATCAGCTTGACCTCCACGCCCATGCGGCTCTTATTGCAGAGGATATAGGAGAGGCGATCCCAGATCTCGCCCTCCGCCATGATGAAATACTCCAGAAAGATGAAACGCTGCGCCTGCTCCAGACGCTCCAGCATATCGTTCAGATACGCCTCGCCGGTGGGCAGGTACGTCACCTCTGTGTTGCGGTAGAGAGGAAAGCCCTTGCTGCTGAGGTAGTTTGCCACGGAATACCACTGAGGGGAGGTCTGCCGCAGCCGTTCCAGATTGGTGCGGGAGATCTCCTGCTGGGCGCAGGGCTCCTCGATGGGGGCGAGCTTTTTCAGGCTAAGACGCTTGGACTGGCGGTCGCCGTTCCAGAGCAGGTAGAGGATCAGCCCCACCACCGGCACGAACAGCACCAGAATGATCCAGCCGATCTTATAGCTGGTGGCACCGGGGCGCGACCAGATACGCACTGCCACCACGCCTGCCAGCACTTGCAGCACCGTATACGCCAGAGCCATGCGCTGCATGAGCAGGTCGCTGAGGACGATCACCAGCGCAATCTGCGCCAGCAGCAGCACCGCCACCAGCACAAGGCGCAGCGCGGCGGATATGCGCCGCTCTGTCCTCTGTTGTATTCTGGGCTTTCTCAAGGGTGATCCCCCTCCCTTCTCCGTATATTGATTTCTTTATATGCTTGTCGCTCCGATAGTCACTGCTGGGACGTATGCAGCAGGCACTGCTGGATCTCCCAGAGCTTGTCGGACAGATCCACGTAATACTTGTGGGGATAGTCGAAACGCTTGACCTCGTCCCAGAGGGTGTCCACCTGCTGGGCGCAGTACGCCTTGACCTCGGACAGCGGCGGGCAGTCGTAGACGCGCTTGCCGTTCAGGAAGATGGGTACCAGCAGCTCACGCGCTTCGAAGTTGTAGACGGTTTTGCGCTTCCACGTTGCCATGGGGTCGAAGATGGTCAGATCCTTGGTCGCGTCCACCTTCTCGTCGTGGACGGTGATATAGTCGGCGATCGCCTTGCCGGTATCGCGTCCGTAGAGACGGTAGACCTTCTTGAAGTGGGGAATCGTGATCTTCTCCACGTTCTCGCTGACCTTGATCTTGGGGATGATGGTGCCGTCCGGCTCCTCAATGGCGACCAGCTTATACACGCCGCCGAACACAGGCTCGGACTTGGCGGTGATCATCCGCTCGCCCACGCCGAACATATCGATTTGCGCCCCTTGCAGGAGCATATCCTGAATGAGATACTCGTCCAGAGAGTTGGACACGGAGATCTTGCACTCCGTCCAGCCGGCGTCGTCCAGCATTTTCCGCGCCTTCTGGGTGAGGTACGCCAGATCGCCGGAGTCGAGGCGGATACCGCATTTGGTGATGCCCATGGGCTTGAGCACCTCGTTGAATGCGCGGATGGCGTTGGGAACACCGGATTTCAGCGTGTTGTAGGTGTCCACCAGCAGCGTGGCGTTGGTGGGGTACGTCTGACAGTAGGTCTTGAACGCCTCGTACTCGTTTTCAAACATCTGCACCCATGCGTGCGCCATGGTGCCGCCGGCGGGAACGCCGTAGACCTCGTCGGAGATGGTGCAGGCGGTGCCTGCCACGCCGCCGATGTAGGCGGCACGGGCACCCACGATGGCCGCGTCGGCTCCCTGTGCGCGGCGGGAGCCGAACTCCAGCACCGTGCGGCCCTTGGCGGCGCGGACGATGCGGTTCGCCTTGGTGGCGATAAGGCTCTGGTGGTTGACGGTGAGGAGGGTGAAGGTCTCGATGAGCTGCGCCTCGATCGCCGGGGCGCGAACCACCACCAGCGGCTCCTTGGGGAACACGGGCGTTCCCTCGGGGATGGCGTAGATGTCGCCGGTGAAGCGGAAGTCCTTCAGATACGCAAGAAATTCCTCGGAGAACATATTGCGGCTGCGGAGGTACTCAATATCCTCGTCGGAGAAGTGCAGGTTCTCGATGTAGTCGATGAGCTGTTCCAGACCGGCTGCGATGGCGAAGCCGCCGCCGTCGGGCACCTTGCGGAAGAATACATCGAAGTAGGTGATGCGATCCTTGCAGCCGGCTTCAAAGTAGCCGTTGCCCATGGTCAGCTCGTAGAAGTCGCAGAGCATGGTCATGTTCAGCTTTTCCTGTGTTTTCATTCGTATACCTCAAATCGGTCTTTGCGCGGCGCGCAAAGTGTAGTGAGGGTATTATACCGCTTTTTTCCTCCTAAGGCAAGCCTTGACGTTTTTTTACGGTCAAGGGGTGAAAAACGCGAAAAAGCAGACAGGCGGCGACTGTTCGATGCGGGTGCGGTGCAGCGGAGCGGGAGCGTTACGTGGATATGCACAAAAATATTTTCAGTTTGCCTCAATAAATTTGGAAAAGCGATTGCAAATGATGCGGGATTTTGGTATCATCAGCGTAGAACGATTTGTACACGACCATGTACAGACACTGAAGGAGGAGACCATGAACAAAAAGTTTGAGAAGCTGGGCTTTTATCCCGCAGATATTCTGCTGCCCAAGGGACAGGACATGCACAAGTGGGCAGTCGTTGCCTGCGACCAGTTCACCTCTGAGCCGGAATACTGGCAGGCGGTGGAGGAGACGGTGGGCGACGCGCCCTCTACCCTGCGTCTGATCCTGCCGGAAGCCAACCTGAAGGCTCCCAACGTGGACGAGTACATCGAAAATATCAACAACGCCATGCGGAAGTATCTGGCGGACGGCGTGTTCGAGACGCTGAACGACTCCCTTATCTACATCGAGCGGCAGCAGTCCGACGGGCGCATCCGCCACGGGCTTATCGGCATGGTGGATCTGGACACCTATGACTTCACCCCCGGCTCCGGTGCGCTGACCCGCGCCACGGAGGGCACCGTGCTGGATCGTATCCCGCCCCGCGCCAAGGTGCGCCGCAACGCGCCCATCGAGCTGCCCCACGTGATGCTGCTCATCGACGACCCCGACAAGACCGTTATCGAGCCGGTGACTGCCGCCGCTGACACCATGGAGAAGATCTACGACTTCGATCTGATGCAGAACGGCGGACACATCCGCGGCTTCAAGCTGTCCGACAAGCAGATCGACGCCGTGGCTGATGCGCTGGAGGGGCTGACCACCGACGAGGCGATGAAGAAGAAGTACGGCGTGTCCGGCGTGGCTCCCCTGCTGTTCGCCGTGGGCGACGGCAACCACTCCCTCGCCACCGCCAAGGCGTGCTACGAGGAGCAGAAGAAGGGCAAGACGCCGGAGGAGTATCTGGCTCTGCCCGCCCGCTACGCGCTGGTGGAGGTGGTGAACAACCACGACGACGCTTTGCAGTTCGAGCCCATCCACCGGGTACTGTTCGGTGTGGATCGCAAGAAGTTCATGGACGCCTTCCGCGCCGCCTATCCCAATGCCTACGAGGGCAAGGGCGACGGGCACACCATCGAGTTCGTGTGGGACGGCGAGAGCCACTTCATCACCGTGCCCGATCCCAAGGTGCAGCTGGCGGTGGGTACGCTCCAGAGCGTCATCGACCAGTATCTGAAGGAGAACGGCGGCGAGGTGGACTACATCCACGGTGACGAGGTGACCCGCGAGTTGGGCAGCAAGAGCGGCAACATGGGCTTCCTGCTGCCTGCCATGGGCAAGGAGCAGCTGTTCAAGACCGTTATGGCGGACGGCGTGCTGCCCCGCAAGACCTTCTCCATGGGTCACGCCCAGGACAAGCGGTATTACATCGAGGCGCGGAAGATCGTGAAGTAAGGCTGGCGCGAACCGGTATCTTATGCTATAATAGTGCTGCGGCGTTGCCGCAGCACTATTTTTGTGAGGTGCAGCCATGAAATGTACGGAAAAAGCCTGCGCCAAGGTGAATTTGACGCTGTGCGTGGGAAATAAGCGGCAGGACGGCTACCACGAGGTCTCGTCCGTTATGCAGCGCATCAGCCTGTGGGACACGGTGACGGTGCAGCGCGGCACCGGGTGGGACAGACTTCTCTGCGACGCGCCGGTGACGGAGGACGAGAACGACAATCTGTGCATGAGAGCCGCGAAGGTATTTTTCGCCGAGACGGGATTGAAAAGCGACGGCGTGACCGTCACACTGGAAAAGCGTATCCCCATGCAGGCGGGCTTGGGCGGCGGCAGCAGCGACGCGGCGGCGGTGCTCCGGGCGTTGCGGACGCTGTACGACAGCGGTATCGGCGACGGCGCGCTGGAGAGCATGGGGGCGAAGCTGGGCAGCGACGTGCCGTTTTTCATCCGGGGCGGAACACAGCTTGCCACAGGGCGAGGCGAGGTCGTCTCCCCCCTGCCGCCGCTGGCGGCGGGCTGGTTCGTGGTGGTGAAGCCGGCGGAGGGGTACGCCACAGCGGAGATGTACCACCGACTGGACAAGCCGGGTTCGGTGCTGGTGCGGAACAGCCGCTATATGCAGGACGCGGTGGCGGCGAACAACGTCCACGCGGTGGCGGCGGAGCTGCACAACAGCTTTGAGCGGGTGGTGCCGAAGGGCAGCAGCCTGCGGACCATCAAGGACGCACTTAGGGCGCGGGGCGCGCTGGGTACGCTGCTCAGCGGCAGCGGCAGCGCGGTGTTCGGGCTGTTCGACGACCGGGAGGCGGCACTCGCGGCGGCGGATGCACTACGGGAAACGTGGCCGCTGACTTTCTTGGCGCAGCCGGTATAAAAAGAGGAAACACCGTCCAGAATGTAGGAAATCTACGGAGGACGGTGTTTTTTTATGGGTACATATACGCGGAAGTGGAAGATCGCGGAGCTGTCGCTGCTCGTCGCGCTGGCGGCGGTGCTCCTGTGGGGTGCGGCATCGCTGCACCGGCAGGATGCTTTGCAGGAGAAGCTGGTGCGGCTGCACGTGATCGCCAACTCTGACAGCGAGGACGATCAGGCGATGAAGCTGCGGGCGCGGGACGCGGTGTTGGCGCAGGCCACGGCGTTGCTGGAGCAGTCGGCGGATCGGGCGGAGGCGATGGCGCGGCTGGAGGAATCGCTGCCGCAATTGGAAAAGGCGGCTTACGACGCCTGCGGCGGCGTCTATCCCGTGGAGGCGTCGCTGGGCATGGCGGAGTTCCCGCGGAAGGAATACGACGGCTTCGCCCTGCCCGCCGGGGAGTATATGGCTCTGCGGGTGGTCATCGGCGAGGGCGCGGGACAGAACTGGTGGTGCGTGGTGTACCCGCCCCTGTGCACCGCCTCCTGCACCGCTTGGGAGGACACGGCGCGGTGCGGCGGCATGGACGAGGGGGACGTGAAGTTCATGGCGGAGGAGGACGGCTTTGTGCTGAAATTCCGGGCGGTGGAGCTGTGGGAGCGGCTGCGGCAGAGGATGGGAAAATAAAGCGAAAAAATCCCGCCGCCCCGGCGAAAAAACTGTTGACAAACGGAAGAAAACATGTATAATAGTTTTTGTTCGTCGGAACACAGCGGGATTGTGTAAAGGTAGCACAGCGGACTCTGACTCCGTATGTGAGGG
>OLYN01000265.1_pt1 | contig 31991 bp, 25 predicted proteins | sample 1674231 | NCBI WGS metagenome assembly OLYN01 (sample SAMEA103958153, study PRJEB25191) | human gut metagenome
CCCCTCGAGGGGAAGGTGCCCCGAAGGGGCGGATAGGGTACTGGCGGTATGAAAGAGAGCGGGGAAAAAAGCGTCTCAAGGGCGGAAAATGAGAGTACCGCCTTTCCCGGTATTGTCATTTCGAGCGAAGCGAGAAATCTTCCTTGCACACCGGTCAGATAAAAAATGTGAGGGGAGCGGTAAACACCGTACTTCATACGACTTGGAATGACGGACTTCCTCATATGTACGGTTTTCCTGCCTGCAAGAAAGATCCCTCGGCTGCGCTCGGGATGACGAAACGAGAGGACGGACTATCGTACATTTCCTTTCATCCCGCTGCGAGAGCCAACCTCCGCCCCTTCGGGGCACCTCCTTCCAGAGGAAGGAGGGAGAAGTTCAAGATCCTTTTCCCCCATGGGGAAGGCAGCGAAACGAGAATACCGCCGCCCCGCACCAAAGCCTTCCCCTCGAGGGGAAGGTGCCCCGAAGGGGCGGATAGGGCACTAGCGGTATGAAAGACAGATGAGGAAAACGGAGAAGTGCGCGGCACATGTGTGGAAAGCGTGAGCTTCTGACCACAAATGGCAAAGATTTCTCACTTTGTTCGAAATGACGATACAGGAGTCTGATGTCTCCTAGCCCCTAGTCACTAGCCACTCATTCCTGTTTTCATTCCCGCAGTGTTTCTTATTTGATGTGCCGTACCATCTCTCCTCCCCACGGAATCCGTCACAACTGATTGCCTGCATCGCGACGATTTCATATAATAAAGAAAAACGTACAGAAGTGAGGAAAAGACGATGAAACTGCAATATGGCAATACCTGGTGGGGGAGCGAGTGGCTGAAAGCACTTGAGGAGGCGGACCATGCGAATCGTCTGCCGCGTGGGCGCGTGTATGCGCGAGGCGGCGCGGTCATTTCCATGCGCCGTGAGGGGGAGACGCTGACTGCGAAGGTGCAGGGGACGCGGCGCACGCCCTACCATGTCACGCTGACGCTCCCTCCTTTTCCGGAAAACAAAGTCCAGGCCTTTCTGGATGATGTATCGCGCCATCCTTCGATCGTGACGAAGCTCCTGCATCGAGAGCTGTCACCTGCTGTCATGGAGCTTGCGGAAAAGGCAGGGCTTTCCCTATTCCCCTCCTCGATGAATGACATCGAGATGCATTGCAGCTGTCCCGACTGGGCGCACCTCTGCAAGCACATCGCGGCCGTCATCTATGAGGTGAGCCGTGCTATCGACAATGATCCCTTCCAAGTCTTTTCCCTGCATGGCGTGTCGCTTGTGAGCGAGCTAAAGAAGCGGCATGTGACGATCACAAATGAGATGTCTGCCAAGATCCCGCGCTGGGATGACCTTGTGAAAGGGGAACTGGTCAAGGATATGGCACTTCCCATGGCAGAGGAAACGGCGGAAATTCCAGATTTCACGAAGATCAAAAGCCTCTTTTCCTTGTGGATGCGTGTGCTTCCCGCTTCGCCCGCCTTCTATGGGCGCGGCAGCTTTGGCCGCGTCTATGAAAAGACCATGACGGGCGTCAGAAAGACCGCAGAGAAAGCGCTCTTTGATTCATCAGCCGTTTACGTCGTGGGCGGCGGGAAAGACAGCCTGGAGCTCGCCTCCGTTTCTTCCGTGCATCTCGTGATCGAAGGGCTCTCCGAGGGGAAGCTCTACACAGATCGCGGCGACTGGTGGCCGATGAGCCGTTTTCTCGCTGCTCTTCTCGATATGACGGAAGAGGAAGCGGCGGACAGCTCTTACACCGTGCGTGCCTTCCGCGAGGTGGTGCTGCTCGCTATACACCTTCTCCGTACAGGGAATGCCATCCCTGAGCTGGTGCGTGTGGATGAGAATGCCCTCGCCATCCGCTGGATGCCGACCGAGCAGGACGCAGGCACGGCGGAAGCCATGGGGATCCTCTCGAAATGGGTGACTCCTTCCATGGTAGAAATTGCGCGATACAGAGAGAAGAGATGCTTTGCCAGAGAGCCTGCCGAGGCGGCACTTTCACTTTTCCTCACACACTTGATGCAAAACATGGCGAAGAAAAATTTCGCAGACGACCCCATCTATGATCTTTTCTTCATGGGGGAGCCCCTGATGGCGCGGGAAGGAAGGCCGCACCCCGAGGCTGATGGCATCGCATCCTGGCTATCCTATTTCCACCTGAGCGCCGCCCGCTGGCAGCCCGTGCTTCTCGTGTCAGATGATCCGAAAACAAAAGCATTCCATTTGGACCTCTCCGTCGTAGACAGTGAGGACAGTGAAGGAAATGCGCTACCGCTCGCGGACGTTTTTACAAAGAAAGATTATGATGCCTGCCGCTACCAGATCTTAAAGGATATGGACCTGCTTTCTTCCCTCGTGACCGGCATGGAAGACTACATGGACAGCGAAGGAAGGATACCGATCTCCTTCACGGCGGAAACCTTTGCCCCCTTCCTTTTGGAAGCCATCCCTGCCATGCGTCTTTTGGGCGCGCGCGTCATCCTGCCGAAGTCCTTGCAGCACCTCATCCGTCCGAAGAAGACACTCCGCCTCAAAAAGAAAGAAGAGGGAGCAGCGCATGCACCGTCCCTCCTCTCTTTGGAAGACATGCTCGACTTCGACTGGCAGATCGCCCTAGGGGACGAGCGGATCTCCCCGGAAGATTTCGAAAAACTATCCGTCAAAGCAGGCTCCCTCATCGCATTCAAGGGGCAATACCTCTACGTGACCGAAGCAGATCTGAAAAAGCTCGAAAAAATGTGGCAGCATCCTCTCTCCCTCAAGAGGGAAGAGCTCCTCCGTATCGCCCTCGAGGGCAGCTATGAAGGCGCGGAGATCACCATGACGAGCGAGGTGAAGCGACTGCTCTCCTCCATGAAAGAGGGCGAGCCCGTCGCGCTGCCGGAAAATGTATGTGCGACACTTCGCCCCTACCAGAAACGCGGCTATGCGTGGCTTTACAACAACAGCCGCCTCGGCTTCGGCAGCATCCTGGCTGATGATATGGGCCTTGGGAAGACCCTTCAGGTCATCACCTTTCTCGAAAAGCTCCGCGAAGAGGGACGCCTTGCCAAGAAGAAAGCACTCATCGTCGTGCCGACGAGCCTTCTCTCCAACTGGCAGGAAGAGATCGCCCGCTTCGCACCTCTCCTCACCGTTTTCCTCTACTATGGCGCCAAGCGCGACCTCGCTGATTTCCATGGGGACATCCTTCTTACCACCTATGGACTCCTTCGAAGCGACCAGGAGCTTCTCAAAAAGAAGAAATGGGAAGTCTTCATCATCGACGAAGCGCAGAACATCAAGAACCCCGACACCGCCCAGAGCCGGGCCGTCCGTAGCGTGAAAGCGCCCATCCGCATCGCCATCTCCGGCACCCCCGTCGAGAACAGCCTCAAAGAATTCTGGTCCATCATGGAATTTACGAACAAAGGCTACCTCGGCAGTGCGAAGACCTTCCAGACACGCTATGCGAATCCCATCCAGTACGAGCAGGACAGAAAAGCAGCGGAACGCTTCAAAAGCATCACCGCGCCCATGCTCCTGCGCCGTCTCAAGACAGACAAGACAATCATCAGCGACCTTCCGGATAAGCTCGAGCAGGACGAGTACACCCTCCTCACCCCTGCGCAGGCCGCCTTGTATCACCAGACCGTCGAAGAGAGCCTCCGCGTCATCAGCGAGCAGAAAGACGGAGACAAAGCCTCCCTCTTCAAGCGCCAGGGCCTCGTCCTGCAGATGATTCTTGCCCTGAAGGAGATCTGCAACCATCCCGCCCTCTTCACCAAAGAGGACAACTGGGATCCCGCCCTCTCCGGCAAAGCCGAGCGCCTCCTCGATCTCGCAGAAAGCATCCAGGCCAGCCGTGAAAAGGCCCTGATCTTCACCCAGTTCAAGAGCATGGGCGACAAGCTGGCAGATCTCCTCGAGAGCAGGCTGGGAGAACGTCCGATGTTTCTCCACGGCGGTTGCTCCCTCCGGGAGAGAAAAGACATGGTGGACCGCTTCCAGACAGACCCGAAGGCGAGATTCTTCATCCTCTCTCTGAAAGCCGCCGGCACCGGCCTTAACCTTACCGCCGCCTCCCATGTTATCCACTACGACCTCTGGTGGAATCCCGCCGTAGAGTCTCAGGCGACAGACCGCGCCTACCGCATCGGACAGAAGAACAACGTCCTCGTCCACCGCTTCATCACCAAGAACACCTTCGAAGAAAAGATCAATGAGATCATCCAAAAGAAAAGATCCCTCGCCGACATGACCGTCTCCGTCGGCGAAAGCTGGATAGGAAATATGACGGATGATGAGCTTTCCAAGATATTTCAGTGAGAAGCGGAGACTAAGAGACTAAGAGACTAAGAGACTAAGAGACTGAGAGACTGAGAGACTGGGAGACTAGTATAGCGGTTTGTTAACTTCTGGACTTAGTGAGAAGTGGCGGAATGTCTTGGCTCCCCATCGGGGGAGCTGCCCGGAGGGCTGAGGGGGCAGCACTACGGTATATTGGGCATTGTTCGATGGCCGTTGGCATTCCCCATTCCGCTGCGCTCGAAATGGCGTCTCACTGGATTTTAGCGTCGCTACGCTCTTAAAAATCCAGTTCGCTTGCACATATTGCTTTCGCCGCTTCCCCCGAAGAGGGAAGCAAGTCGCTACGATGCTAATTCTGACTACATTTGTATTTCGATTGGAAGTCCTCTTGATCGAAATACGCAATACTAGGAGACCAAGAGACTGAAAGACGTTAGACATCAGAGAGCAGACGTCAGAAGTCTGAAGTCTAACGTCTCCAAGTCTTCAAGTCCCGCATACATAAAAAGAGCATGCCGACTAAATGCAGCATGCTCTTTTTATGTATCATCATAATGATACCGGCAGGCAATGATGATGATCTGATCCATTTCCAAAGCATAGATTAACCGGTCCTTTTGATTGATCCGGCGGCTCCAGAAACCAGATAAATCCCCTGTCAGCGGTTCGGGCTTTCCGATGCCCTCATTACCATTTCTCTCGATATCTTTCAAAAGCGTATTGATTTTACGCAGCGTCTTCCGGTCCTCCGTCTGCCAGTACAGGTAGTCTTCCCAGCCAATATCCGTGAATGCTTTATTCATCTTCGATCAAGTCTCTCTTTTTACACTGACCCGCCTTGGCTTGTGCGATACTGGTGAGAAGCCTGTCGTAGTTTTTCTTCGAAGCTCGCACATACAGGTTTTCCATCAGATTGTTATACGACTCCTCTGACAGTACGACCACATTCCGGTTGTCCTTGCGTGTGACGATAAGCGTTTCCATATCATCGCAGCAAGCATCGAAAGCATATTTCATATGGCTGCGGAGCGTGGAGTAATTCATGGCAATCATGTCAATCCCATCCTTTCTTGTACCATTTTCTGTACTTATTATAGAAAGAAATCAGATTTTTAGCAAGCAGAGGGACTAAGAGACTAGGAGACTGAGAGACGTTAGGCATTAGACATTAGACATCAGATTTCAGACGTCAGAAATCAGACGTCTGAAATCTGATATTTGCAGTCTGATGTCTCGGCATCTTTCATCGACAATTATTTGCAGACCGGCGGCTTTCTTTCTACGTTTATAACAAAATATGATATAATATGAGCGTAAAAATGCCACAGAGAAAATGACAAACCGAGCGCTTCTTTACGGAATTTTCATAAATGAAAAATTTTCGGGGGGGTAACAATGAACCCAACCCCTTTTTTAGACTAGGGGGTTGAGAGATTAGAAGTTAGACGTCAGAAGTCAGACGTCAGATATTAGACGTCAGATATTAGACATCTGATATCTGACATCTGAAATCTGACATCTGAAGCCTAAAGCCTAAAGCCTAAAGTCTAACGTCTCCAACTTTATCAGCCCTCAAGTCTCGAAAGGATCACCTACATGAACTATCGCCATATGATCGTCTGGCAAAAGGCTATGCAGCTCATAGACATGACATATGACGTAGTCTGGCGATTGCCATCAGAAGAACTTTATGCCCTTTCCTCACAAATGAGAAGAGCCGTCGTCTCTATTGCCTCGAACATCGCAGAAGTAGCCGGACGAGGGACAGATAAAGATCTAAGACATTTCATGACTATTGCACGCGGCTCAGCCACTGAGTTAGAGACACAGTTTTTGATATGTTTGAGACTGCACTATATGACGGCAGAAGAGATTCGCCCGTGCATGCTGCTTTTGGATGAAATTCGGCGCATGCTGACAATACTGAGCATTCGCGGAAAAGCCTGAGCAGAAGTCAGACATCAGAGATCAGACATCAAAAGTCTGAAGTCCGAAATCTGAAGTCCGACATCCGACATCTGACATCTGAAGTCTGCCATCTTCAAAAAAACACGAAGGATAAACCACCACATGAACAACCCTAAACACCACCATTCCATTTCCTGCGCATCCGGCGCCGCATTTTTCTACCTTATCGGCGACTACATCGCCCTCGTCCTGGCAGGGATACTCTCCCTCGCCATTCGAAACCTCCTGATCACCCACACCACCTATCACATCGCACCCATCTACCAGTATTTCTGGGTACCGCTGGTCTACATGGCCTTTATCCTCTATGAGGGACTCTATGGGAAGCGCATGCTCATCTACCAGATGATGAAAAAATTGCTCCGGGCTTCCCTGGGCGGCACCGTCTTCTCCATCATCCTCATGTTCCTTGCGCAGGTGGCAGGGGACGTATCCCGTTTCTACGTCATCCTCTACACCGCGATCTCCTTTGCCCTGCTCTGCCTTTTCCGTGTCATTCTGGCGAAAGGAATGAAGAAATCGAAAGCTTTCCAGATCCCCACCCTCATCGTCGGGGCAGGAAAGACCGGCGAAGTCATGGCATGCCAAATACAGAATGATACCGGCATGCGCTACCGCATCGTCGGCTTCCTCGAAGATCATGAGCCCTACGACAAGTCCTGCACCATCCTTGGCGGATTTGGTGACATGGAGCGCGTCATTCGTGATACCGGCGTCCAGCATGTCATCATCGCCGCCCCCGGCATCCCGCAGACACAGCTCGCTTCTCTCATCTATCAGGCACAGACCCTCGTGAGGAATGTAGGCGTCGTGCCGAACCTCGTCGCCGTCCCCATGTCGAATGTGACCGTCGAGTCCTTCTTCGATGCGAAGATCATGGTGCTGCAGATCCGGAATAACCTCGCTCGCACATCGAATCAGATCGCCAAGCGTCTCTTCGACCTCGCCGCCACCATCTGCGGCGGCCTTCTGATCTCGCCGATCCTTCTCCTCATCGCAGCATGGGTCTATCACGACTCTCCGGGACCGGTCATCTTCAAGCATCGCCGTGTCGGCAAAGACGGGAAAGAATTCAACTGCTACAAATTCCGCTCCATGTGTACGAATTCACAGGAAGTCTTAGACCACCTCCTCGCGACCGATCCGGCGGCAAAAAAAGAATGGGATAGAGAATTCAAACTGAAGAACGATCCCCGCATCACAAAGAGCGGCGCCTTCCTTAGAAAGACCAGCCTCGATGAGCTGCCTCAGCTCCTGAATGTCCTCAAAGGTGAGATGAGCCTCGTCGGTCCCCGTCCCATCATCCAGAAGGAAGTTCCGCGGTATGGGAAATATATCAAGGAGTACTACTCCGTCCTCCCCGGCATCACCGGCATGTGGCAGACCAGCGGACGCAGCGACATCGACTACCCCGAGCGCGTACAGATGGACAGCTGGTACGTGCATAACTGGAGCGTCTGGCTGGATCTCGTGCTCCTTTGGCGTACCATTGCAGTTGTCCTCAGCCATAAAGGGGCGTATTGAGGGAGACTTCAGACGTCAGAAGCCCGACACTTGCAGCCTCACAGTCTAATGTTTCTAACTCTCATTGTTTCAAAATCTTTCCTAAAAGGAGCTTATATATGGATCCTTATGATTATCTGATTGTCGGCGCAGGTTTATTTGGTGCCGTTTTTGCGCATGAAGCAAAAAAAGTAGGGAAAAGTGTCCTTGTTATTGAAAAACGGGATCATATCGCCGGCAACGTGTACACAGAAGACATGGAAGGAATTCATGTACACAAGTATGGAGCGCACATCTTTCATACGAATCTGAAGCATGTCTGGGACTATGTGCAGCAGTTTGCCACATTCAACCGCTTCACGAATTCACCGGTGGCAAACTATCATGGGGAACTCTATTCTCTGCCCTTTAATATGTACACCTTCAATAAAATGTGGGGTGTCGTGACGCCGGAGGAGGCGGCGGCCAAGATCGAGGAGCAGAGACGGGCGGCTGGCATCACGGAGCCGAAGAATCTGGAAGAACAGGCGATTTCCTTGGTCGGGTCGGATATCTATGAGAAGCTCATCAAAGGATATACGGAAAAGCAGTGGGGGCGGCCCTGCAGCGAGCTTCCTGCTTTTATTATCAAGCGGCTCCCAGTGCGTCTGACTTTTGATAATAATTACTTCAATGCACTCTATCAGGGGATCCCTGTCGGAGGCTATACGAAGATGGTGGGAAATATGCTTCGCGGTGTCGAGTTGAAGCTTGGTATCGACTATCTGGCAGACAAGGAGAAGTGGGACAGCATGGCGGAGCATGTCATCTATACCGGCCCGATTGATGCCTATTTCCACTACGCCCTTGGACCACTGGAATATCGCAGTGTGCGCTTTGAGACCGAAGTCTTGGATCAACCGAATTTCCAGGGAAATGCAGCAGTGAACTACACGGATCGAGAGACGCCATGGACGAGAATCATCGAGCATAAGTGGTTTGAATTCGGTAAAGACAGCGAAGGGAATGATCTTCCGAAGACCGTCATCAGCCGAGAATACTCTTCGGAATGGAAAGTAGGCGATGAGCCATACTATCCGGTCAATGATGAGAAGAATGGCGCGCTTTATCAGAAATATAAGCAGCTGGCAAAAAAGGAGACGAAGGTCATTTTCGGCGGACGTCTTGGCGAGTATAAGTATTATGATATGGATGCGGTGATCGATTCAGCATTGCAGTGTGCGGAGAAGAGATTGGGAGATTGAGAAATGCCAGACGTTAGACATTAGATGTCAGAAGTCAAGCATTGTTCATCAGCTGAGAGGGAGAAGTGAGTATGCAGCATAGGTCGATTGGATAGATGCATTGGAAGGATTCACTATAACCGCAATGCCCAAAGTCTAATATCTCCAAGCCGGATAGTCTTTCATAAAGAAAGGAGTTTAAAATCAATTGGATCTGAAAATTCTTATTGCTGCTCATAAAAAATATTGGATGCCAGAGGACGATGTATACATGCCGCTTCACGTCGGAGCGGAAGGGAAAGAGCCGCTGGGATATACGCCGGATAATACGGGGGATAACATTTCCGCAAAGAATCCCAACTACTGCGAGCTCACCGGACTTTACTGGGCCTGGCAGAATATGGATTGCGAGTACATCGGACTTTGCCACTATCGCAGATACTTCGGAAAGAACACGCACACCAAAGACATTGAAAAGAAGAAAAGTGCTATTTTCCATCGAGCAGACTATGAAAAACTGCTAGAGAAATATGATGTCATACTACCCGTAAAGCGAAATTACTATATCGAGACCGTTAGGAGCCAGTATGAACACGCCCATTTCAAAAAAGACTTGGACGAAGTCCAGAAGATCATCGCTGAGAAATATCCCGGCTACGCGGATGCTTTCACCGCGGTCATGAATCGCCGGACGCTGCATATCCTGAACATGTTCGTCATGAAGAAAAGCTACTTCGATGAATACTGCGCCTGGCTCTTTGATATCCTCTTTACGCTGGAGAAACGTATCGATATCTCTTCCTACGATGCCTATGAAAAGCGCATCTTTGGCTTCCTCTCCGAGCGTCTTTTCAACGTATGGCTGGAAAGGCAGAACCTGAAAAAAGTGGAAGTGCCCGTAGTGTTTTTGGAAAATATTGATTGGCCGAAGAAGATCGGAGACTTTTTGAAGCGAAAGTTTTTAGGGCGATGATCAGAATGGAATAATCAGATGGTTAAAATTTCAGTTGGCTGGGATATACCTATTTGATATTTGATCTCTCGCCTTCTACGTATTGGATGAAGGAAAAGCGGATCCAAAGACTTCATTTCATGGGATTGCTGAGTCTTTTATGAATCATGCTTGCCGGCGGGTATATTTTGATTTTTGATCCTATAGAGGAATAGATCATGTCTGACGCTTAATAAAACTATGTTTTTTACAGAGATAATTCTGGCCTTTAGCACTTTTATTTTTCCTTATATGTGGAAAACGGAGGATAAAGTTTTTTATGGGAACCCCATTTTTCTCGGTATTAATGCCTGTCTATAATACGGAAAAATTTCTTCGGAGAGCAATTGATAGTGTATTAATGCAGAGCTTTCGTGATTTTGAACTGATTCTCGTAGATGATTGCTCGACTGACCTCAGCTCCGTGATTCTTGCAGAATACCAGCAAAAGGATGATCGTGTCATTGTTGTAAAGACAAAGAAAAATTCGGGAGTAGCAAATGCGCGTAATACGGGCATGAAGCTTGTATCAGGCAAATATTTGACATTTGTTGACTCGGATGATTACATTGAAAAAGAACTTTTTGCTAATGCTAAGAAGATAATTGATGAGACTGGAGCGCATCTTGTCAAATATAGCGTGGTAGAACAATATTACGATATAGACCAAAATTATATTGGGAAGAGAAATGTTGTCTTGAGAGATAAAGTCTATCATACTAAAAATGATGTTCGTGCAGCCATTTTACCAATGGAAAAATTACCTCTTTTTGGTTATCTTTGTAACTGTTTTTATGATTTGAATATTGTTCCAAAGCATCTTTGGAACTTCGATTCAAACCTGCATGTTAATGAAGATTTCATGATGAACATGAAGCTCATAGATTATATCGATGTGATGGTGTGTAGTAGCTATGTTGGCTATCACTATGAAAAACGAATCAATAACAGTCTTTCAACGAAGCGAAACGAACAATATTATGAGTGCTCTAAGCCGAAGATAAAAGTACTGCTAGAAAAATACAACGAGTGGAATTTATTGACGGATTCAAGAAAAGCTGATATTTATTGGCTTTATATTCGTATTGTATATTCTACAATCTGCCGTTCAATGAACGAGGGCTCTCTCATTTGGGCTAAAGAAAAAATGAGAACTATTTGTCAGGATGAATTGTATCTTGCATTTACTAACGACAGAGATATCGGTAATTATTACAAAGGGAAAGAATGGTGCATGTATATGCTGCTAAAATATGAGTCTACAGGACCTCTCCTCTTTCTTTGTGAAATGATTTCCTTTGTTAAAGAGCATTGTCCAAGCGTATTTTCTAAGATAAAGGAATGATTATGATGCAACCGGTAAAAGTACTACAGATTGGAATGACACCCAATATTGGTGGCATGGAGACTTATTTGATGGCGCAATATCGTAAGCTGAACAGAGACATAGTACGATATGATTTTTTGAATATTACTGGCGAAAATGAAATTGTATTCGCTGATGAAATAAGGAAAAATGGGGACAAAATCTATGCTGTTCCATCGAGACATAAGTCGCCATTCCATCATTATCTTGGCATTTGCAAATTATTGCTAAAAAATAGACATGAATATAAGTATGTAGTGTTAAATACCTGTTCTTTGTATTATGTGTTCCCCTTATTTATGGCTGCGATGGTAGGAATTTCGCATCGTGTGATTCATTCACATAATTCGGGAGATGAAGGGAAGAGCAGTTTTCCACGCAATATAATAAAAATGATCAATAGGGTGTTGCTAAAAATCTCAGCCACTGATTATTGGGCCTGCTCCAATCTGGCAGGGACATGGATGTTTGGTAGCCATTCTTTCAAAGTGATTCATAATGCCATCGATGCCAAAAGATTTATCTTTGATCCGAAAGTACGAAAAAAAGTACGTGGGAAACTTCATCTTGAAGGGAAATTTGTAATAGGAACAGTTGCTCGGTTTTCACCACAAAAAAACCATGAATTTTTAATTAAAATATTCAGAGAAGTGGTAAAAAGGGAACCAAATTCAGTTTTAATGTTGGTTGGTGAGGCAGCTGGTTTTCAGGATCGTTGGGTAATGATCCATCAAAAAGTGCAAGAGTATAATCTGCAAGATAAGGTTTTATTCTTGGGAATGAGGAAAGATACAGATGAACTATATCAGGCCATGGATTGCCATGTGTTACCATCGAAATTCGAGGGACTATGCATCACTGCTTTGGAAGCACAGGCAGCGGGGCTTCCCTGTATATGTTCAGATGCTTTGTCTGAAGAGACGAAAGTAACAGACAATTATTATTCCTTGCCGCTTACTTTGCCTGCAGGGAAATGGGCTGACTTTATCATAAAAAATATGCAGCAGGATAGAAAGGATATGTTGAAGGAATTCGTGGATGCTGGGTATGATATTGATACAGAAGTAAAAAAAATAACAAACTTATATGTCTGATCGGGAGGAGTACATTGCTTATGTCATATCAATGTGTTTTTATCAGGGAATTGAAACGAAAATGGTGGATTATTGCGATATTTGTAATCGTTTTGGGAATAGCAGTAGGTGTTGAAAAAACGTACTTTGGAAACCAAATCATTCAATCATCTGCATTCCATACTGAGAAGATGGTTCAGGTTGGATATGATAAAGGATACAGCAATGCAGGTACAGAGTTTAACTATAGCGCTTTTTTTGGTTCTTATAGTGAAATGAATAAATTTTTAGATGTGACAAGCAGTATCTATGACTATAAAAAATTTGATGCAAATTGGGAACAATATGATTTAAGAGATAAAATAGAATGGTTGAAGAGACATATTTTTATTGTTAATATTAACGGTGGCGTGGTTCAATATGGCTTTTTTTTAAGACCAGAGGAACCAAAAGATACACAGTATATTAAAGAGTATGGTGAAGCATTGTTGGATACATATATTACATTTTCCGAAGAAAGAATGAAGGCAATTTTACCGATTGAGAAATATACAGTGGTGAATGAGTTTACAATTTTTCCGGAGTCTCATAGTGTGACGCCTAAGAAGTCATTGCTAAAATATGGTTTCGCAGGCGGTTTACTTGGTCTTATTATTGGATGCTTTATTATTGCCATCTTGGCTATGGGGAAATATAGAAATGGAAGATGCTAATTTCTTATTTTTGTTTTTTGCAACATCTTTTATGATAACCACCTCCCTGCTGGTAATGCATCGTGGCGATATTCTACGTCCGTCTGTTTTATTATGTGGAACTATGTCTTTTAGCGCTTTTATGGCAGCAATCAACATAGATAGGTGGTCCCTCAGATTTGATGCAGATTCCTTTCTTATTTTGACAGCAGCATTGTTTTCGTTCATCCTCGGAGATTTCTTTTGTACCTTTAAGGGGTTTGAGAATTCTGCTAGATTGTATAAAACGTCTAAGCAACCGATATTTACAAGAAGAAATCACCCTTATAATATAAAATCATGGATGGTGTTAATAGTTGTCGTCATTATGACCTTTTTGGCTTATAGCAGTGCTCATGAATTGTATACATTAGCTGCAGCTTTAGGAAATGAAAATGGCTATATGGGAATGATTAAGACGTTGCGTCCAGCAATAGAATCTAATACAGTAACTTTTAGCAGATGGATAAATTACAGACAAGTATTTGCACTGTCTGTGGCAGCTGTTTCTTCGTATGCCTTATTATATAATTTTGTTTATTTTAAATTTGACGTATCCTATTTTAAATGGCTTATTCCTATTATTATGTATGTTCCTTTTATGATATTAACGACTGGAAGAATGGCAATGATGTCATTCCTCATTTTCTTTTTCGTTTTGGGAACTTTATTATATCAAAAGAAGAATGGGTACTCTGACGTTAGTACAAGAAAAACCATCATTTTTTGTATTATAGTAGGAATAGCAGGTATAGTTTTTTTCTTAATGATGGGAGCTTTAACAGGCAAGGGATCTAGTCAGAATCATTCAGCCTCTATGATATTAGCTCATTATGCCGGTTTATCGTTACCGGCTTTTAATACAGCCATTCATTCTGTTACGGTAAATACAGGAGAAATTGGCTCAACAACATTACTTGGAATATATCGCATATTAGCGCGTGTCGGATTTGACTTACAGGATGTTAGAATATTTCTTCCTTTTGTTCATTTTGATGGTATCGATACAAATGTATATACAGCGGAATGGAGATATTTCAAAGACTTTGGCTTTTTCGGTATGTGTGCCATTATGTGTATATTAGGGATGTTTTACTCATTTATGTATAACATCATTAGGTGCGGGAGAGAAAAGGTTTTTGTTGAAATTTTTTATTCTATAATTGCTTTTCCACTTTTTTTATCATCGATTGATGATCGTTTTTTCTTAGATTTGATGGGTACTGCTATTATGTATGATGCAGTAACAATTTGGCTGGGGAAAAAGATTTTGTTGGATTATTGCATGGGTTCACCATTGGGAACAAGGAAGGAAAATCATAATGGATAAACTATTACGAGAAATAGAAAAACATGAAGTGGTGACCTTTGATGTTTTTGATACACTTTTAAAACGTCCATTTAGAAATGCTGATGACTTATTTCTTGCAATAGCAGAGCAGTTTCCCGATATAAAAGATTTTGTGAAACAGCGGAAACATGCTGAAACAGCAGCCAGAAAAGTTTGCACGCATAGAGAGGTTAACCTTGATGAAATCTATAGTGTGTTAGAAGGAGTATATGGGAAGGAAACGTGTAAAAAACTAAAAGAGATAGAGATTCAGACAGAAATTGATACGGCTATATTAAATCTAGATATCTATCCGTATTATCAAAAATGTCTTTCATCTGGGAAAAACATCTACATTATATCGGATATGTATTTACCTGGAACGATCATAAGCCGAATTTTGTCTAAAATCGGAATTTGTGGATACAATAAATTATATTCCTCATGTGATTATAGAAAAACAAAATGGGAAAACGGAGATCTTTTTAAATATGTGATTCAGGAGAATCAATTGAATCCCTCACACATGCTTCACATTGGAGATAATAAACGTGCTGACATTGATATGGCAGCAAAGTGCGGGATATCAACGTACCAGGTCTTACCTGATAAGGGAAATTCAAAAAGAAAATATTCCTTCAATGGATTCATAAGTGAAGATAAAAAAAAGATTTATTCTTATCGTTTAAAAAGATTTACAGAAATGACTGTTCCACGAAATAAAAGTATTGCGTTTTCTGATGGATATAGGCTTTTCGGCCCAATTCTTTACTTTTATGTGAAATCATTAAAAGACTTTGTTGAAGCAGAATCTATAGATAAAGTATTATTTTTTTCTAGAGATGGCTACATTTTGCAAAAAGCTTATAAACTTATAGATGAAAAAATGGAATCGCAATATTTTTACATATCTAGGAAATCTGTTATTATCCCACTATTGTATTACACGGATTCTTTTAAGGAATTTCTTGGGTTATATAAGTCATGGCCCAAAAATGTCAAGATAAAGCAAATATTGAGCCGTATGGGGCTTGAACCCAAACTTGTGTGTGGCGAGTTAAAAAAATATAATTTGTCTCAGGATGATGAGATTCCATTCAATGAATTAGTAATGAATCAGGCTCTCAAAAAATTTTACGTTGATATTCATGCAAAGACTTTGCAAAACGCCAAAAGCCAAAAAGATCTGTTCTTGACATATTTTCTTAGATCTGTAAATAAAGTTAATCGGTTTGCCATCGTTGATATCGGTGCTAGGTGTACAATAGAAAAGGCATTAAAAGATCTTCTGGGAAAGAATAAAATTAAACGTGCGTTTTATACGTATTATTTTAGGTTAGAGAACCCGAATGAGCAAACCAAGTTACGAAGAACATGTTATATTAATACTTCTATGATGAATGCTGTATTGCGGTTTTGCTATATGTTTTTAGAGGTTTTCCTGTCTGCTCCACATGGAACTGTATTAGGATATCAAAAAAATGAAAATAGTGATATTACCCCTAAATTAGACGATTTTATTTACCCCAAAATGCATCTAGAAAATGATTGTCAAGCTATTTTAGATTTGCAGAATGGGGCACTGGAATTTGTAAGAAATTATGCCGGGAAATACGAAAAATATTTACCATTAGATCAGGATATAGTGTTTTCTTCATTTTTTAATTTTGGACTTTTCCCAGAAAAACAAGATTTACTATTCTGGGGGAAGATACATTTTGATGCAGATGACTTTGAATCATTGATTTCTGCACATACCTTCAAGGACTATGTAAAACATCCTTCTTTGTTTATGAAAGATTTTTCTAAATCGATGTGGCCTGCAGGCTTTGTTTGTGATGTATTTCGATCGAGGACTCTCTTCAAAATCCTCTTTTGGTTTTATCTTAAACTAAAAACAAAATGACTACGGTATTGTGGTGATTTTTTCAGGTTGCGTGATTATATGGAAAGTGCAGGGGCACAACGTTGAGATTTAATAAGCTTGCGGGAAATATCATGTCTTTGATCTCGCTAAAAGGAGTAGAATATATTTTAAACTTTGCGCTTTTTCCTTATTTAGTCAGGGTCTTAGGCGTTGAACGATTTGGTGCTGTTGCATTTATGCAGGGAATTGTACAGTATGGCATTATACTTGTGGATTATGGCTTTAACTTAACAGGTCCAAGGGATATAGCGCGTGCCAATAGCACAAAAGAAATCGGGCGTATCTTCTCAAACATTATGGTGAGTAAGTGTTTGCTTTTTTTGTGCATCACTCTTATATCCTTTGTAGCGCTGAGATTCTTAAGCAGCACAGGCTACGAGTTTGATAGAAGCTTGTACTGGGTCGTTTATCTTATGGTTGTTGGAAATCTTGTTTTCCCCGTATGGTTTTTTCAGGGGATTCAACAGATGCGCTATATAACGATTTTCAATATTTTGGCACGGAGCATTACTGTAATATTGGTATTTATCTTCGTTGATACACCGGAAGATTATATATTAGCTGCTTTCTTTCAATCTGTTACGATGCTACTGGCAGGATGCTTTTCTATAGTCATTTTAAAAAGGAATTTTTCATTTATTTTCGTGAAACCAACGATAAACGGAATAAAAAAGACTTTTATTGATGGTTGGCATATTTTCTTATCTACTATTGCTATTAACATTTATACAACAACGAATATTGTTCTATTAGGTATGCTGTCAAATAATACGATCGTTGGATATTTTAGTACTGCTAATAAACTTATTGACTGTGTAAAGGGGGTGATGTTTACTTTAAATCAGGCAGTATACCCATATGTTAATGACAAAATAAAAGCTGGGCGAGAAGTAGCATTTCTTTTTATAAAAAAATATTTTTATTTTTATTCGGGATCTACATTGATAGGGGGAATAATCTTATTTATTACGGCTCCTTATATTATTTATTTGCTCTTTGGCTCTGGATATGATGAATCGACGCATATACTACGTTTGATGTCTTGTCTGCCATTTATTATTTCAGTCAGTAATGTTTTTGGGATTCAAGTCATGTTGAATTTTGGATATCAAAAGATATTTAGTCGCATATTACTTTTAGCAGCAATTTTCGATTGTTCTCTGATTGTTCCGTTGATACGATTTTTTCAGGGATATGGAGTGGCGATTACAATGATACTGGTGGAATCATTGGTTACAATTTCTACATCAATATATGTAATGAAAAAAATGTTGTGGAAAATATAGCAACCTATTGATAGAAGTAGTTTTTTATTATGAGCATTCTGTTGCTTGCCAGTGTTCCTGATGAGAAGAAAACCCGACTGTCCTTTTACTTGGTGGGTGCTACATTTGTATTGATTTTTCTAATGCCATTTTCCTCGCTGTATTCCATTTGCCTCTCCAGCCGCGGTGTATTCCTATATCAGTAAAGTCATGCAGAAGTCTGTGGATCGGGGGCTTCATTTCCTGAAAAAGCAGCTGCTGGTATATATCGTCGCAGGCGTGCTGGGCGGAGCCGTGCTCTATCTGTTTTCTCCTTGGGGCATCCCGTGGCTTCTGGGGGAAAAGTATATCCCTTCGATCGGACCGCTCCAGGTCATGGCTTTCGTGCCGCTGGTGGTGGCGATGAGTAATGTCATGGGGTATGAGACGATGCTTCCTTTGGGAATGGAAAAGATCTACAGCAAGGTATTGATCACAGCCTCTATTTTTAATCTGATCATCATCTGTCCGCTGATTTCATGGAAGGGTGCGGAAGGGACAGCCTTTGCGGTGCTTTGCACGGAGACGCTGGTGACGGTCATCATGGCGGTGATCTTGTGGAAGAAGAGGATTTTGCTAAGAAGATAAGGTGCGGCATGGAAAATAGAAAAAATACGGAGTACATCTCGTTGTTGTCAGTCATATCAGCTTTTTCCGTGGTATCTCTGCATACGAATGGCTGTTTTTGGGAATTCAGTACAGCCAGATATTGGCTGACGGCGAATATCATAGAGTCTGTCTACTATTTTGCGGTGCCAATATTTTTCATGATTTCAGGAGCCACGTTGATAGATTATCCGAAACGGTATGACGGATGGACATATGCCAAGAAACGGGTTCATCGCACGGTCATACCGTTTCTGGCGTGGAGCTTGATCGGCTGGGCGATACCGCTTTTGCACCTCCTCTATCGCGGTCGGCCAGTGGCTCCGGAGCTATTGTCAGTGTCTGGGATCTGGAATGGAATCGTAGGGACATCATTTGTGCCGATATACTGGTTTTTCATTCCACTTTTTCTCTGCTATATGAGCATTCCTCTTTTTGCAAGTGTTCCAGATGAGAAGAAAATCCGGATGTTTTCTTACTTGGCGGGAGCGGCATTTGTGCTGAATTCACTGGTGCCATTTCTCCTCTCAGTATTCCATTTGTCTCTCAAGTGGCCGTTTCATTTGGAGGCGGCTGGCGGGTATCTGATGTACGTACTTTTGGGATATGTGCTGAGCCGGATTTCTTTGTCAAGAAAGCACAGGTTGATTCTCTATGCATTGGCGCTGGGGGGTCTGCTCCTGCATATACTTGGGACGTATGCCTTGTCGATGAATGCGGGGAAAATCATTCAGACATATAAGGGGTATTTGAACGTACCTTGTATTTTGTACTCCATTGGAATATTTATCTTTTTCAAAGAGAACGCAGAAAAAATGATGAGAAAATCGGGGGGGTAATACGTTTTTTAAAGAATTACACTTTCGCCATTTATCTTCTTCACTTTTTGATTATGCAGGGCTTGCTAAAAGCGTTTCATTGGGATGCGCATAGTATCATTTATCGATTACTGGCGCCTTTTTTGATCGGTTCTATTTGCATGGGCATCACGTATGTGATCCGGAAGGTACCTATTGTGAAAAATATATTGCCCTAGGGGGCGTGGATAATGATTTCATCAGTGCCTTTCTGATATCACATCATAGAGGTATTTCTATAGAGCTTGGTATTTGGATAGATAGTAGAATAAGGAGAGAACCATGTATAAAATTCGTAAGGCTGTGATTCCGGCAGCCGGTTTCGGTACGCGTTTCCTTCCGGAAACAAAGGCCATGCCCAAGGAGATGCTGCCTATCGTTGATAAGCCGACGATCCAGTATATCGTCGAAGAGATCCTGGCAAGTGGGATCGAGGAGATCCTGATTATTTCTGGCCATGCAAAGCGGGCGATCGAGGATCACTTTGATTCATCCCCAGAGCTGGAGTCGCACTTGGAGGAACATGGGAAGGAGGCTTTATTGGAAGAGATCCGGAAGATTTCTGGCATCAAGGTACACTATGTGCGCCAGCCGTATATGCGTGGCCTGGGGGATGCGATCCTGTGTGCCAAGGATTTTGTTGATGATGAGCCGTTTGGCGTCATTTTAGGGGATGATGTCGTGTATAACGGGGACGGAGAGCCGGCAATGCATCAGTTGATTCGGCAGTATGAGAAGACGGGAACAACGATCGTCGGGTGTCAGTTGGTTGCCAAGGAGCAGGTGTCTTCTTATGGTATCATCGATGGGAAACCAGAGATGGATCCTGATCTGATGAAGGTATCGGATATGATCGAGAAGCCGTCTGTCGCCAAAGCGCCAAGTCGGTTTGCTGCTTTAGGAAGGTATGTGATCACGCCAGATATTTTTTCCATTTTAGAGGAAACAAAACCTGGAAAGGGCGGAGAGATCCAGCTGACGGATGCGCTTCGCGTACTGGCGCGAAATGGGAAGGTCTATGCATATAATTTCAAAGGGCAGCGGTATGATACTGGAAATAAGCTCGGATATCTCAAAGCTGTCGTGGAATTTGCTCTGCGCCGTGAGGATCTGGGAGATGATTTTCGCGCATATCTGAAAGAGATCGTCGGAGCGATGTAAGACATCAGAGGGGAGATAGCAGACGCCAGAGATCAGATGGTAGGGAAGCGCTAATAAAATAGCCTATGCTACGGGCATCACTTATGGACAAGTATTTTAACTAAAAGTCTGTAAATCTCTCGTGGAAAAACATAAAATTTGTACGTTATGAGATATATTTGGGGCTTTTCGTGAGTAACCATTGTGGGCGCAAATGCTGGAGAACTAATAGAAAAACGTGAATGGAATGCTGATTAAAAATAAGTCATGTGGGCTTGGATTGTTAAACTCTTGAAATTGCATAGAGATTTCCACGATGGTAGTTGGATTGAAGCTTAATAAGTAAAGCGGGCAATGCGTTCACGTATTTGGCAAAATCGCTCATTTATTTTTGTAAGATAAGGAGGACCATCGATGAATAGTGAGAAAGATAATGGTCATGTATCAATACTGGAAAACTGTTCGCCAAATGTTCCTTTTGAAGATCTGACACCGGCTTGCGATGTTGACATTTCAAACTATAAACAGGCACTTGATCAGGCGTTTTCGGAGCCTAGCCTAAAAAATATTGCCATTACAGGACCATACGGAGCGGGGAAAAGTAGCGTCTTGGAAAGCTACTTACAGTCGCAACTGGCAATCAAGGAAAATTATAAGGAGAAATGCCTTCGGATTTCCTTGTCTCATTTGCAACCGACCAAGGCTGGGAATCCATTATGTGGTGGAGAGGCTTCTGCCGGTACGTGCAAGGAAACTGAAGTCGCTGGTTCTGCCTATCAGATGGAGCAGCTATTAGAGGGGAAGATTATCAATCAGATTGTCCACAAGATTCCGCAGAAGGTGGCTAAAGCAGCTGGGTTTAGTGTAATTGATGAGGATTCCGGCGTATTTTCTCTGCTTTTGGCCGGAATCATAGGGTCCCTTTTAGTGTTTTGGTGCACTCCGACTATTACTTTGCCGGCCATTCGTCATTTTTTCTTTAGCAATAATTATTTGACTTCGATTATTCGTATTGGAATTTTGATGCTTTTGATTTCAGGGGTTATGACATTCATATATAGCCGTGGGGCGGCGATTCAATCATTTTTTGCTCACATTCGTCATGTGAAGATTCAGGGAAATGAAATTGAGCTGTTTCAGAATGAGGAGGCTGGCTATTTTGATAAATACCTAGACCGTATTCTGTACATGTTGAATCAATCGGAGAAGCAGTTTTTCATTTTTGAAGACATAGATCGCTTTGATACGACGCTTATTTTTGAGCGGCTGAAAGAAATCAACGAGCTGGTTAATGCCAAGCGGGAAAATGAGGATAAAGCAGCGATTAAATTCATCTATCTTCTGCGGGATGATATTTTCATCAATAAAGAAAGGGCGAAGTTTTTTGATTTTCTGATTCCGATTATACCGGTCACAAATACAAAAAATTCTTCGGACAAGCTGTTTGCGATACTTGAGCGATACCGTTTGAAAGAGCAGGTAAATCCTGATCTGGTTCGTGCACTGGGACTCTATATTGAGGATTATCGCTTAATTAAAAACATTGCGAATGAGTTCAGAATATATTTCGCTGCGTTGGGGCAGCGAAATAAACTGAATCCAGACAAGATGTTGTCGATGATTGTCTATAAGAATCTTTTTCCAAAGGATTTTGTTGATTTGCAGAAGCAGCAGGGGTATGTGCATTTTCTGCTATCAAAAGCAGGGAAAGTAGCATTTGTGTTCGAAAGGAAAAAAGAACTGGAAAAAGAGAAAAAGGAATATGCGAAACAGCTTGAATCCATAAAAAATGAAAGTTTAGATGACTTTAATGAATTGGCGTGGGCTATTATTGGTACTAAGTATAATAAAGATGCATGGGGAAGCCGATATCTTTCTAATAACACGAGTAAAGATTTAAGTGAACTGGAGCAATATATTCAAAATGATAACGGTATAGGACAAAAGGCGAAGGAGGAATATAAGCGCCGAAAGGAAAATCTAAGAATCAAAAATGAATATAAGATAGATGCAGTATCGGAAAAATGGAGAGAATGTGATAAGAAGATAGTACTGCTAGATGGAGCTTCTTATTCGGTGCTGGCTTCTATGTTTATTGGAAAAATAAATCAAGTATTTTTACAAAACGAGCTTGATAATAACGGTAACGAAATTTCTTATGATGCGGTTCGTCAGAATGAGTATTTCAAACTGCTGAAGTATTTATTGATTAATGGGTATGTGGATGAAACCTATGCGGAATACACTACATTTTTCTATGGTGAATCACTTTCGGAAATGGATCAAGATTATCTGATGAATCTTCACGAGAATGGAAGTCCGAAGTGGGGGCTGCAGCTCAACAATATCCCTCTGGTTTTGGAGAATGTGTCGGAGGTGGAGCTTTCAAGGAATGGAGTGCTGAATCAGTCATTTCTTTTGTACCTGCTGTCTCATTCAGAAGATGAGGAAATCTCTCACAAGCTGAAAAAAGTGGTTTGTAATTTTCAGGGGGATGCTTTTTCATATGCCATTCGGTTTATTCGTGAGGACAAGAAAGTGGATGAGTTTGCAACCTATCTGTTTCGCACTTGTCCAAGCAGTTGGGGAAGAATTTATACAGAGTCCGATTTACCAGCGGATACTATAGAAGCATTAGCTTATGATGCGTTGCTTTCTCTCAGCGAGGAAGAGCTTACGATGCTTAATCAGCGAAGCGCGAATAGCCTGGCCCAGTACATTAGCGATAATTCGAATTTCCTGCAAAGGGCGCAAATCCTTGATGAGGGAAAAAGAGGTAAACTGATTTTGTCCATGAAGGTTTTAAAAGTTCAATTTTCAGATATCCATGCGGAGGGCGTTTCTAAACCCCTTTTACAGGATGTTTTCTATAGCGGTCTTTATGCGTTGACTGGCAGTACACTGCGCGTATTCTTTACTGATGTGTCAGGAGCGTCAGAAGCGGATACAGTCACGAAGCCACTTACACTTTTATGGAAGCTGTCGGAAGATGATGGCGTAAGAAGGAATTTTGAGTCACATTTCGACTGCTTCGTGAATGCAGCTTTAGATAATTTAGACGGGAATTCATCACAGTATGCATGCTTTAAAGATGAATCTGATGTGGTAGTGGATCTTATCAATCAGAGGGGAACCGGCGATGAAGTAGCCATGAATTATCTTTCAGGACTGAAACCGGAGACAGTGACAAGCCTTGTTGATATTGAGAAGTATGATGACTGGAAAATACTGATGACTCATGATCTGGTCAAACATACGGATCAAAACTTGTATGATTACATCAATCAATTTGGCGTAGATGATACACTGATTGAGTGTCTGAATTCTTCTTATGCCCAGTCTCCCATGGTTCGCACGCCGCTTGAAAAACGCGAGCAAATGGTTATCAGGGATGCGATTATACCAGAGTATACTATTAATACGGATGTGTATATTTCTATTCTGGGGACTTTGGACTATTATATTACTGAACATTGCGGATTGGATGCAGAATCTTTTCCCGAAGAGAAACTTAGGCGATTGATTCAAGAGCACTGTTTGACTATGACTTCGGATTTATTTGATTTCTTACAAAAAAAGCATCCTCAATTACAGGTCTTATATGTAAAGAAAGATAAGACTGCGTTTGAACAGCTGCTGGAAGCGGAGAAAATTTCATTGACATCCAGTGATATTGGCCTGTTTCTGCAGGATTCTTCGTTTACCTCCGAAGAGAAAGAACTATATTTGGAACATACCGAAGGACCTGTTGCCTTATTGCCATATCAAGACCTTTCTGAAAAGATGCAGTGTATCATTGTGGATTATCATCTGGATGAGGCTGAGATTCCTAAGATTATCGAGCAGTATGAAAGTTTGCTTCCAAAGGTTCGCAAAGCTTTATTGCGCTCCATCAATCAGCATATCGAGTTTTTTGTTGGAATCAACATGGATGATAATGATGTTTTGCTGAGGGATATCATGCAGACTTCCTATATCGACAAAAAGAATAAAGTAAGGATTTTGATAGGCGCGATTTTAACGCTTGATATGGAAAAGGCTAAGGACATGTTATCTGCTATCGATGTGGAGACCTATGGGAAGATCCTAAAGTCGGGAGCGACGAGACATATCAAAGAAACGCCGGATGCAGTGAATCAGCAGCTGTTCGAGGTGCTGAAGGAACGAGGATGGATAAAGGGGTATGAAATGGTTGGAAATGAGTATATTATAGAGAGAAATTTTAGACTTGGTGTTCAAGGGAATGCTGATTAAGTTGAAGACGGAAATACAATGATACTGAAAATCATTCATTATTGCTTGTTTGCTTGGAAGCCTTTGCTAGCTGAGATAAAAAATATATCGCTACATGGAGATTGTATTACCTAGAGTATAAAATCAGAGAGTGGAATGAGAGTAACTGGCATGAAGACTGGATAAGCGCCTCCCTTGCAATACTTGGTCACTGTATTGCGTGAGATGCTAAGTCCTTTAGCAATTTCTTGCTGTTTTTTGTTCTCAAGCAGATACTGTTGCTGGATATGATCATAGGCCTTAATTGTGATTTTCACTTTGATGCAACCAATGCGGCGCACTCTTTACGGATTTTAGGGTTCTGAATGACTGAGTTTTTCTATATTAGCACTTGCAGCACAAGGCGAATTAGGGCATAAATTATTTATTATATGTAGTTTATTTAAATGGTACAAATTGACAGAGTAGTGGCGGAATAAAATCATATGTATTCGAGTAAATGAGTGTGAAGGGCATATAAATGACTATGGGACGAGCTGTAATGGAAAGGAAATATGTATACCTGTTCGAGCTTGACTCAGTACGAATGTCGGATGAGGAGATTCTTCTTGGGCAGCAGAAGCTCTATGATGAGATCGTCCATGAGGGAAATATCGTGGTCCTCACGTATAATCAGCTGGTGGATTCTCGCGGTTTCTTCAGCCTTCTTTCGGACGCTGCGTATTACGATTCCTTCATGAAACTTTTTGAACAGGGGTGTATCCGTGTCTCTCAGTATGGGGATGAGCGGACGATTTCACAGTATCTTCTGGATGCCTTGGATGAAGATAAGCAGTTCATCTTTTCTGCTTTGCCGCTGAAGTTCACACAGAAACGTCTGATTGCGCTGGTGAGGCGAAGCCTCATGTACTCAGACCTGTCTGAGCTTTCTGAGTATTTTGAGGGAGGAAGACGAAGCGAGGAGGAGCTTTGGGATTTATTTCTGGAAGTGAAGTGCGATAGTGATGGGCGGGTCCTTTCTATCAGGGAAGAAAATGGGCGAAAGTCTGTGGCGGGAATGCGGCTTGTCATCCGACAGCTGTACCATTTCCTTTCGCTTGTTCTAGGGCTGAGCACGATGCATAGCATATATATTCCGCCCCGAAAGTTGGAAGAAATCAAAGGCTTGCGGATGCATCATATCTTATCCTGCGCTTTAGAGATGGATTGCCCTGAGGTGGCTTTATGGGATGAAGCAGCGCGGATTCTCCGCAGTCTTCCTTGTTATCAAAAGCAGTCGGATGGGCGATCGGTGTATCATCGGCAGATCCTTGCGGCTTCCCGTGACGCGGCGGATATGACGGCTTATCGTCTGGCAGAGGCGGTCATTGATCTTTGCTATAACTATGCCTGCGAAATCAGCATCTGCAATACGTCGAAGCATTATAATGTGAGCGAGCTTCTGGGGGATAGAGGCAAGCCTTCTTTTGAGGCTGATTTTCAGAGGCGTCTTTTTTCTTTATGGCAGGATGGAATGAAGGCTGAAAGCCGTTTTCTGAAGGCGGAGACAGATGAATGTATTCCTTTTGAGAAGCCGGCAGGATTTCCGGATTTCGTAAAGGCAGTCCGTATGGCGGGTTATACGACGTATTCCTCTTCGGGGCTATCCGATGGGGTGCCTCGCTATGAGTACGAGGAGCAAAATCAAAAGGAAGAGCAGCAGTATCTGATTCAGCGGGGGATACGGAGCAAGTTGCTGTTTTCCTGCCTTTGCTTTTTTGTGGCCTGTCTAGTGGAACTTTGTATGCAGGGGATTCAAAATGTACTGGATGACTACATTGAGTGGAATGATATTTTTTATTCCGTAGCGGAGACATTGGCTTTTCTATTCATTACTGAGTGCGTCTCTGCTTGTATCGCTCGCAAGTATCCCAGATTTCTCTCTTTGTCGGAGGCATTGGGCGGGATGAAGACTTTGCTCAAAGATGGCATGTCTAACCGTGTAATGAAAGAGTTGCCAGATGAGCAGGCGGTAGATGTGGATTTCCATGAAGCCAAAAGCGGTGAGGCACCGATTGATTTCGTGAAAACGAAAGAGATAAATTCCTATCTGGCATATAAAAGAAGCGGTCATAGAGGGATGCTGTTTTCGGCTTCCGGTGCTTGTCCTATCGCAGGAATTGAACACGAGAAGATACTTCGACAGGTCATCAGGGATGCAGAAATCTTTCATCACAGGTATGGGCTCATTTATAAAAGTCCTTTTAATACGCTGCTTGTGGATCCGATTGCAGGGGCAGATTGTCATTTTTTCCCTTTTGAGCGAGTTCTTCCTACAGCGGGGAATGGTGTAGTCATGGTGCCACGTTTGAGAGATCGATATGTACTTTTACATCAGTTCCGTCACGCGCTGAGGGGGATGCAGTATGCTTTTCCCAGAGGGTATGCAGAGCATGGAAGTAGTCCGCTTGAAAATGTAAAGCGGGAACTTGGAGAGGAATTAGAGGCAGTGGTGACAAGGAGGCCGCTTTCCCTTGGGTTCATTGAGCCGGACAGCGGGCTGACTTCTCGTCGGATAGAGGTATTCCTCGTAGATATTGATAGCTATATCAAGAAGAAGGGGTATGAAGACATTGAAGATGTGCAGGAGGTCTCGTTGGATGAATTAAAGCAAATGATCGATGAAGGAAAAATCGCAGATGGTTATACCTTGGGGGCTGTGGAATTGATGGAAAGATGTAGTGGAGGCTGAAAATTATTATTGGATTGAGAGTCTGAGAGACGTCAGACTTGAAGATATCAGAAGCCAGAAGTCCGAAATCTGCGGTCTGACGTCTGACATCTGAAGTTTTAAGCATGAAGTCTCCAAGTCTTCATTCGGTCTTTTGCATGGTTGTGATAAAAACCGGGCATTTTATCATAGAAGAGCAAGGCATGCGATAAAATGACCGGTTTTTATCACATGGGGAATGTGATATGATAAAAAGTAGGAGTTTTATCACTGGGATAGGAGGTGCGCTATCGCTATGGAATATATGCCGTTATGGAAAATTTACTATGTTTCGCCGGATACGTATGAGCAAGTCTATGCAGAGCGCTTTTATGCCTGCACGACAAAGCATTTTCCGATATCCGTCAAGGAGGTCAATCGAAAACAGGCGTATCCTTCTTTCCTTTGCTATAATGAGGAGATCTCACTGTTTATACAGACTATGTACCAGAAGTATATTCAGTTTACGAAGTTACTCGCGGAATGTCCTCCCGTGATGCTTCGGCAGTATGCTGTTTCTTGCCTAATCGAAGAGGTACAGGCCACCAATGAGATCGAGGGTGTCAGAAGTACTCGCAAACAGATCAAAGATATCCTCCAAAATATTCCGGTCTCTGCTGCATATCGGCATTTGGCAAGCTTGGTAGATCAGTATCTTCGGATTTTGAATCATGAGGGGGCTTCTTTCTCTACTTGTCGTGATGTTCGCGATTTCTATGATTCATTTGCTTTGGCAGAGGTGGTACAGGAGAATCCAGCGCATGCACCGGATGGAATTATTTTCAGAAAAGCTCCTGTGGAAATTACCAGTCAGACAAATCGGGTAAAGCATGAGGGACTTATGCCGGAGCAGGCGATCATAGAGGCGATGGATCAGGCGTTGTCTATTCTTCAGGCGGCAGAAATTCCGCTTTTGGTCAGGCTGGCGGCTTTTCACTATTTCTTTGAATACATACATCCGTTTTATGATGGAAATGGCCGCACGGGACGATTTATTGTGTCGTATTATCTGTCACGGGAATTTAGTCCGTATATTGCATTGCGGCTATCTGTGGAGATCAACAAACGGAAAAATGCATATTACAAAATGTTTGAGGAGACGAGCAGTCAGTGGAATCGCGGTGATTTGACGCCATTTATCCTGCAATTTATGGAGTTCATATCGCTGGCATTTGATGATACGCTTTCCTTACTTTCACGGAAAAAGGAGCAGTTGAAACGCTTTGCCGCGCAGCTGAATAAAAAGGTGGCAGGGCAGGATGAGTTGACGAAAACGATCTATTATCTGCTGCTGCAGGCTTCTTTGTTCTCTGGTATTGGAATCACAATGGATCAGCTGATGGAGGCTACGCATAAGACTCGTGTTACGATCAAAAGCCGGCTGAGTAAAATACCGCAAGCCCATTATTGGGTGGATAAAAATGAGAAGCCATTTCATTATCGTCTGAATATGAAGATGCTGCTGGGAAGCAAAGAATGATTTACTCAAGCTTTGAGATGGCCGGAAAGTTTGAAGTCTAATGTCTCTCCGTCTCATAGTCTCCAACCTTCCCCTTGACAAACGCAAAAAAGAAGTCTATAGTATGACCATACATGTGAGGATAGAGACATGATGGATCCTTGGTACACGCAAAGAGAGTCTGCGGCTGGTGGGAGCAGATGGTGGGGGGATCGATTACCGCTCTGGAGCAGGAGGATCGAAATCTTCCCGGGTGGCCTCGTTACCGGGCCGACAAGTGGAGCTTTAGCTCTGATTTGGGTGGAACCACGGAATACAACTTTCGTCCCTTAGGGACGGAAGTTTTTTTATTGCTTTCATGTTGCTTTCTGCGAAGCGGCTGAAATGGCAGAGCCAAGCAGAAAGCAGCAAAAATGGAAGCCACTGTCCCCAAGCAGTGAATGTCTGTTTTTAGAAAGGAAGATACTATGATTACGATTCGTCTGAAAGACGGAAAAGAGAAGGAGTTCGAGAGCGCGGTATCTCTGGCGGATGCAGCGAAGGCGATCTCCAACAGCCTTGGCAAGAATGCGCTGGTGGCGAAGGTGAATGGCGAGCTGACGGATCTGCGCGATCCGATCGTGGATGGTGCAGAGGTGGAATTCTTCACGAAGGAGGATCCGGAAGGCCTTTTCACGCTGCGTCATACGGCGTCCCATGTGATGGCACAGGCGATCCAGCACCTGTTCCCTGGCGTGAAGTTTGCTATCGGACCGGCGATCGATGATGGCTTCTACTATGATCTGGACTCTGATCATGTTTTCAGCCAGGAGGATTTCGCAGCGATCGAGAAGGAGATGTCGAAGATCGCGAAGGAAAATATCCCGCTGGTGAAGAAGGTGCTGCCGCGCGATGAAGCGCTCCAGTATTTCAAGGATAAGGGTCAGGACTACAAGGTCATGCTGATCGAAGATCTGCCGGAAGAGGAAACGATCTCTCTCTATGAACAGGGTGACTTCACGGATCTCTGCGCGGGCCCACATCTGAAGTCCACCGGCAAGGTGAAGACGTTCAAGCTGATGACGGTCGCTGGCGCTTACTGGCGCGGCGACTCCAAGAATAAGATGCTGCAGCGTATCTATGCGACGGCATTCTTCAGCAAGGAGGATCTGGACCACTATCTCTTCGTCCGTGCGGAGGCGGAGAAGCGCGATCACAGAAAGCTCGGCAAGCAGCTCGATCTTTTCTCCTTCCATGAAGAGGGCCCCGGCTTCCCGTTCTTCCATCCGAAGGGCATGATCCTCAGAAATAAACTGATGGACTATGAGCGTGAGCTCTTCAAGGAATTCGGCTATGTGGAGATCATGACGCCGGTCATCCTGTCGAAGAAGCTGTGGCTGCAGTCTGGTCACTGGGATCATTACAAGGAAAATATGTACTTCACCCAGATCGATGACGAAGACTATGCGATCAAACCGATGAACTGCCCCGGCGGAATCCTGTTCTTCAAGACGCAGCAGCGTTCTTACAGAGATCTACCGATGCGTGTCGGTGAATTCGGCCTTGTTCATCGTCATGAGCTGAAGGGCGCGCTGCACGGCCTTTTCCGTGTACGTTGCTTCACGCAGGATGATGCGCACATTTTCATGACGCAGGAACAGATGAAGGATGAAGTCATCAAGTGTATGGCGATGTATCAGAAGATGTATGGTGTCTTCGGTCTGGAATACCATGTCGAACTTTCTACCCGTCCGGAAAACTCCATGGGCAGCGATGAGCTGTGGGAGATCTCCACGAATGCGCTCCGTGAAGCCATCGAGACGGCGGGTGTACCGTACCAGATCAATGAAGGCGACGGTGCTTTCTATGGACCGAAGCTCGATTTCCATGTACAGGACTCTCTGGGACGCACCTGGCAGTGCGGTACCATCCAGATGGATATGCAGCTGCCGGAACGTTTCGATGTGAACTATATTGGTGAAGATGGCGAAAAGCACAGAGCGGTCATGCTGCACCGCGCAGGCTACGGCTCTCTGGAACGTTTCATCGGTATCCTGATCGAACACTATGCAGGGGCTTTCCCGACTTGGATCGCTCCGGTACAGGCGAAGATCATCCCTGTCACGGACAAGAATCTGGAATATGCGAAGTCTGTCGCAGCGGCTATGTCCGAGTCTGATATCCGTGTCGAAGTGGAAGAGGCCAATGAGACACTGGGCTACAAGATCCGCAAGGCGCAGATGGAGAAGGTACCGTACATGATCATCGTGGGCGATCAGGAAATGAAGGGTCACACCATTTCTGTCAGAAGCAGAAAGAATGGCGACCAGGGGACCCAGTCTCTCCCGATGTTCGTTGCAAACCTGATCCGCGAAGTCAAAGAACGGGAAAACTGAGATGATTTACAAAGAATACCAGAGTGCTGATATCGCACGGGCCGCGCTCCGCATGTCTTTGACCGAGACGCGGGCAGATGAGAATGCGCTGAAAGAAAGGCTGGCGAAGGATGGCATCCGCGCTGTCGCGGTGAACTTTGGCGGGAAATTTCTGGATATCCTTCCGAAGATCTTCGAGTCGGCCATCGTGGCTGCCCAAAGGCAGAAGGTCATCTCTGATACTCATGTGGGGGATGGCTCTGTGGTCGGAGCCATGGAGTCTGCCATCGAGCAGGTGAAGCCGATGGCGATCGGCATGAATGTCGGCGGCAAGATCGGTATCGCCCGCTGGAATGAGCATCTCTGCGTCGCGATCTTCGTCGGCGTGGGTGTGCTTCATTTCAATGAGGTCACGGTGGGCATGGCGCATCGTGTTCTTCGGAATGATCTGCCTGATTGAGAAAATCATAAGGGGCAGGGAGTGACTATCTCATACCTGTCCTGCATAAGAAAAGAGCCGGGGGCTTTTGATCAGCCCCTGTCAATGTAGACATGGCAAATATCTAAAAAATTATAGCCGCAAATTCCATGTTGGTGTTTTAGCATCAGCATGGGACTTGCGGCATTTTGTTATGCCGCGAATTTCGCTTTGTATTTCTGAATCCGTTTGTTCTCGGTAATCGGGAACTGTTCCGGGTTCTTCGCGTGCAGAGCTGCCATGCGAACTTCCATTGGCGTCCTTACTCCAAATCGTTCCTGAAAACGTTCGTAATTGTAAAAATGGACGTATTGGTCGATGGCCGAACGCAGCTCGCCGCCGCTGCTGAACTTATTCAGGGAATACATCTCTGTCTTCACAATTCCCCAGAAACCTTCCACTGGGCAATTGTCGAT
>OLYN01000277.1_pt1 | contig 30900 bp, 20 predicted proteins | sample 1674231 | NCBI WGS metagenome assembly OLYN01 (sample SAMEA103958153, study PRJEB25191) | human gut metagenome
TCCGTCAATACAATGGTTTCCAACGCTATGATGCGACCAATGCCAGGAATGGAGGTCAGCAGATTGTAATTCTTTCTGATGCTTGTATCTTCATTCATGTAGCTGTCAATCTCTTTGTCTATTGCTTTCTGGTTTTCCTGCATGTTCTTCAGCAGGAGTTTCTTGCGTTCAACGGATAAGTCTGTATCGTATGCGCAGATATCATGAAGCTGTTGCTTATAGAGAGTTGACTGCTTGGTGTTCTGCTTACGCTCTGCCAGCAATCTCTTCAACTTGAAATAGACAGGTGAAGGAAGTTTGGAGGGATTGCGAAGAATCTTCTTGTGGTTCTGCTCACAATAGATTGCTATTCTGAAAGCATCCAGTTCATCAGTCTTGATACGGTCTAGAGAGCGCTGGTCATCATCCAAGTCTGGCTCGAAGCGATGCATTTTGCGAGGTTCCACCATACCATAGATATATTCTTTGGATTCCAGCCATAATCTGAAGTTTTGGTTATAGAGTCCAGTATATTCCATACAGAACAAAAAGGTATCGAAGTCTTTTCCTACCTTTGCGACCCAGGAGCCAATCTTTTTGAACCCAGCATCATCATTGCTCACCTTAATATGAGCATTCTTCCAGTCGATGGTTTCACCATCATAATAAGCAAGGTCGAGAGTCTTCTTGGAGACATCTACGCCAAAGTAAAGTTCCTTATCCATATTATTGACATTTTAGCATTAAATGGAAACAAGAAAACATTTGGCTTGGCGAAGGACTGAATCAAAAAATAGTGATATTCTAGCGTGACATACAGTTCACCTTAACACCCGTTAACCAATTCGTTTAAACTTGTTTCCAGGTGCAAAGGTAAAAGAGAAGTGCGAAATGCAATGTTTGGTATGATTCTTCCCAACAGGTAAATAAGGATTTGGTTAGGAAGAAGATACAGTAAAGGGGTGAACACATTATATTAAAAGTATTCACCCCTTTATTGTCTAAGTAGCTAATCATTAAAATATTTTGCCAAACATGATGTTCACCATAGTTTTGAACAGAATCTTGGCATCAAACCACCAGGATCTGTGTTCCAGATAGTAGAGGTCAAGACTCAGTCTTCTCAACATCTTTGGCATCGTATCAGTATATCCGTTATACAGGGTGGCATAAGAAGTCACTCCAGGACGAATTTGGTATAGAAAACGATACCGAGGATCGTGTTCCATAATCTGGTCGATATAAAATTTGCGTTCTGGACGTGGACCAATAAATGCCATGTCGCCTTTGGCTACGTTCCATAATTGTGGCAATTCATCAAGATGATGTCTTCTTAGAAAAGCTCCAATGCGTGTCAGGCGAGTTTCTCGTTCATGTTGGAAGAGTTGAGGACCATCTTTTTCTGCATCCACTTTCATACTTCTGAATTTATATATAAAGAAAGGTTTGCCGAATCGTCCGATTCTCTCTTGTTTAAAGATAGCAGGTCCATTATCTTCTCTTTTTACGAGAAAATAGCACACAGCAAATAGAGGTGAGAAAACTATTAAGCCAAAGATAGCTAATAGAAAGTCTCCCGCCCGTTTTACATTTCTTTCAAACTCAGTCATGCCGTCAGCAATGAAACGTTTGTCTGCTACGTTATCATTTAATTCTATTTCGAATGGAATGTTCGTAGACTTATTTTGTTGCACTCTATTCATTTCGTTCTATTATGTTTTATTATAAAACGTTTAGAGTGCTCATATATTGTATAGAGTCTAGTTTTCTTTTTAGAATTTTGCAACCATAGCTTGGTAGGAACAGCAGAAAGAAGTATAAGTATGCTTTTAACTTACTGAATTTCAGTATGGTTTCGTATACAGCTACGTTGTAGTGAATGAGTTGCATCTTTTTTCTGGAAACAGAATTCTTTCTTACACAATAGAAGGCTAGGGGCTTTTTTGTATAAGCATAGCATACTTTGCATTGTTGAAGAATCTGAATAAACATAGCCCAATCCTGTCTTTTGCGGATAGTAGGCATATAGTATTTCTTCCCCAAAGTTTTTGTATCATAGATAGCTGTGAGACATCCGATTTTATTGTCACGTTTTATCATATTATACGTGATACGGCGTGGCGGAATATTGATACCTGTAGTCTCATAGTTGGAATTGCATATAAGATAAGTTGCACAGCAGAGAGCACACTTCTTTTCTGACATGTAATTGATTTGGATTTCCAGTTTCTCTGGAATCCATCTGTCGTCGCAATCACAGAATGCGATGTATCTTCCCTCAGCTCTTTTGATACATGCGTTTCGGGCATATCCCGGTCCATGGTTTTCTGAGAGTAGTTCTATCTTTACTCTCTTGTCTGCTTGGGCAAATTCCTTCAGAATCTTAATGGTATCTCCATCAGTAGATGCATCGTCAGTTATGATAAGCTCCAAATTATCGTATGTTTGTCTCAGTATACATTGAATGCTGTCAGCAAGAAATTTGCCGGCATTATACGTAGGCATGATGACTGATACTAAGTCTTCTTTCATTATATTCTATTATTTATTTATAATAACGCTAATTTATGTGTATTATTGTTTTTTCTGAGAAATATTTGAAAAAAGATGTTGTCCTCATTGAGTATAACCTTAGTAATGGGAATATCCTTGGAATCAATTGCTATTTTCCAAGGAAGTAACGAGCAGTAATTTCATTTTTCTTCAGCAAGTTTACAATCACCAATGATATGAATCCACATATCGTAAAAACTAAGATAATCAGAACTTCTTCGTTGTGTTGGATGAGATTATGAACCTTAAGGAATTTTTAATTGTTTATATAGAAGAGAAAAAGGAAAAATCATTTTGTTGTTCTAAAGAAAAGTCGTATTTTTGCACAAAAAATATGTTTAGTAGAAAATTTTATCTCTCTTTTATGTTGGCTTTGTCATTTTTGTTGTGTTCTGACACGGCAATGGTTTGGGCAAAGAAAAAAAATCCAAAATTTAAGCTCGTATTTCGGGAGGAATTTAACCTTCCTGATGGTAGTCAGCCTAATCCTAAATTATGGAGTAGGGTGCCACGTGCTAAGAATCTGTGGGCAAAGTGGAATTCTGATACGGCTGATGTTGTCTTCATCAGAAATGGAAGACTGGTTTGCCGGGTGATTCCAAATACTAATCCTGCAGATACGGCTATGATGTTGGCGGGTGCAGTATTTACAAAGAATAAGTTTGCCTTTAAATATGGTAAATTAGAAGTTAGGATGAGAACAAATTTGCAGAAAGGTAACTTTCCTGCTGCATGGATTATGCCTCAAAATCCTGGCAATCCATATAGATATGGTGAAGTGGATCTGATAGAATATTTCGGAGACGAAGGCATTGCACGACAAACCTTCCATTCGCATCGCACGGCGATTTTGAAAAAGAGTGGCGATAGAACCGTCTTCCTAACGAGAAATGTCGAGCGAGACAAATGGCATGTTTATGGTTTGGAATGGACTCCTCATGCGCTGATTACCTATATTGATGGAGAAACAACCGGATGTTATCTTAAATCGGATGATCCCGTTAAGTTGGAAGAAGGACAATGGACGTTTGACCGCTCTTTCTTTATCATATTGAATCAAAGTGTAGGGTACGGCAACTGGCATGCTCCGGATCCGAATGCTACTTACGAAACCGAGTTTGACTGGGTGAGAATATATCAAAGAGAAAAGGACATCACTTATTATTAAAAGTGATGTCCTTTTCTCTTTGATGATAGAATCTCAATGCTCATTTCCACATTAAGCTTTTTTCTTGAAATCTTTTATGCTAAACAAGGCACCAGCCTTTTTCAAAAACTCAGGAGTAAAGTAAGTCATCAGTCCTCCGAGTGACGTGAACGTTAACTCTCCAAAGTAAATTTTTCCATTCTCGTCTTCCGGATTCAAATTGTATAAGTCAACTCTCAATTCAGGGAATCCCTGAGATAACTTTTCTGCTACCTCTATCATCTTCTCCAAGTTTTTAGGCTTTGGCATAATTTTACCTTTAGGATAGCCGGAACTGAAGATTGAATATTGTGGGCACGCATTCCACTCTCTATCATAGAGCATTAAGTGAACTTTTGCTCCATTTCCTGAACGGTCGGAACATATCAGGATATAGTGAACTTTTCCATTAAAACACCACAGCTTATAATCTATCAATGTAGATTCTCCCTTCGGGGTAGGGAGCAGTTCTTCTGCTATGACCATCGGATGGATTTCCTTGTAATGAGGTTCTACATGAAGCAGTCCTATGTTCTTGCGGTGTAACCATTCATCTATGGTCTTCACAATAGCAGCCTTCTGGGCAATGGGTAGGGTACTTTTACCTCTTACGGCTTTATTGGTACCTTTTCCGTCGCCATTATTTGCCTTGAGAATAAAATTCTCTGGCAGTTGGTCAAAGTCGAAGTCGTTCACATCGTCCCAAGCTCCGTATAGTTTGACTAGACAGTCACCGAGCCCCTTTTGCTCTACATAATCTCTTACCTTGTATTTGTCTGCAAGGGTAGTCCACTGGGTCGTGTCTGAATATAACTTTGCCCACAGAATCTTTTCGTTAAGATCCTGGGGATCCTTTAAATTCAGTTTTTTCTTGAAGGTGAGAAAATATCTAATCTTCAGAAGCAGTTCAGGGTTGTGCTTGCCTAAAAAATGGCATAAACCAATAGCAGGGGCAAAGAGAATTCTTCCTCCTTTACTTGATGTTGGATGTATCATATCTACTATTTTTAATGTTGCTGTATCAGTTTATTATAAAAAGTTCCTGCTATTCTACTTAGATAGAATAAAGGGTCATTATGATTAAGATGCCTCAAGTACATGCCTGTATATTTGGAACTTTGAGACAGAAATTCATATATTTTAGTCACGATGCTGATTTTACGTCTTCCTGCAGAGTTGTTTCTCTTTCTGATGTAGTATATGCAACTAGGTGTGGCTACTTTTACATGTTTGACCTTCCAGGATATTCCATACATGAATATGGAGTCTTCTCCACGTTTGATATTTGTGTCGAAACGTTGTCCGTTTATGCATTCTTTAGGAAGCAGCTTGCAACATGCTGACGAGAAAAAACTGCGATTGGAATAGCGGCTTGACTCCTTTGCCGGTTGATAGCTTCTGTATGCGCGACTCAGAAAATGCTGTTCACTTTCTTCTCCTGTTTCCTTATCCACAGCTTTCACATTGGCTTCAACAATTCCGTTGTCACATGCTTTAGCAAGCAGCTCTTCCAGATAATTGTCTGATACCCAGTCGTCATCATCAATGAAGCTGATATAGCAGCCTTGTGCTTTTTCCATTCCAAGATTTCGAGCTCTAGATACTCCATTTGGAGTAGAGTAAAGCAGTGTGCTGGCAAAGGAGTATTCTGGCAGTTTCTTACGAATTAAGCTTTCATAAGGTTCTCTTTCACCATTGAGCACGAGGATTACTTCAAACTCATCCTTTGATAAAGTTTGATTCTCAAGACTTCCTAAACACTCCCAAAGATAGTCCTTGGGAGCGTATGTTGGTATAATAACACTTATTTTAGTTGCCATAACTGTTACTTATTTTGCATATTCAACTTCAATACCTCCTATCTCTGCAGCAATCTGTGAATAAGAAGAACCTACGCTTCCTATAATCTTATTGGTCTTGCTAAGACAAAACAAATCTAACACTGCAAATTTCATTCCTTCCAAGGAATTGCGGTCTGTATCATCCATCAGGGTAATGATGCGGTTCGGATACTTTGATTTCAGACTTTCCTTTACTTCATCATCATCGCTGGCTACATAGAACTTTGTATTGGCATTCTTATTGATTTCTGTATCCATCATATTAGTAAAGTTCTCAAATGGAGAGGATTGAATGGAAACCACATTATCTGTTCTGCGGATATGTACACCGATGGTTCGCTCAGAAAAGCTAGCCACAACCTCGTCTATTCTGCGCTGGATATCATTCTGTGGGATAAACATCCCCTGGATGGTATATTTTGTACACATCGGATAGCACGAGATAAGAAGGAGCGAGCGTGAATAGCTCATTTTCAATTTGCTGTATATCTCGCCATCTCTGTAGATACTGAAGTTGAACACGGTTTTCTCAAACATTGTTTTTAGCAGGGGCCATCTTATCATGTAGTCCTTGTTGCCATTGATGTTGTATAGCCATTGCTTATTTTCTATCAGTTTTACATCTTCTTGTGGAATCGGTTTGAAAAGTTCGCAATAATCAGCTTTTAACCCCTGGCTGTTATTCCAGTAAATGACGGAAGGGCAATGGTAGCTCTTTGCCACCGCCACTCCTGTGGCTATGGCACGTAATCGGTTGCAAAGTCCTCCTGTTGGTATGATTTTAACTTCCATGTTTCGTTATCGATGTAGTTATTCTTTTATTTCTTAATTGTATTTCTGATGGCATCCAGGAAACCATGACCATACTTGGTGTCTGGTTCCACATAGTTGCCTTCACCCCATTCGTTCCATGAGCGGAGGAAGAGAATCTTTCTCTGCTCTGGCTTGTTCTTGATGAGCTGCAATGCATCTTCTATATGATGCTCGAAGTTCTCTGGAGTAGCATTCACGTAGATACCTTCGTGCTTGCCGGCTCTAGGGGTGCGGTCCCACTGTGGGAAAAGGGTAGGGAACACGTTGTCCCAATTGTCTTCTGGTGAAAAGAAATGCTTCATCACCTTTGGATAATTGTACTTCAGTGCCGGCATGAAAGGGAAAGCTTTCTGCATGGCTTTTCTTGCGATACGCCAATACTTACCTTGGTACATCATCTCTGCTCTACCTTTTCCCATCGGATTGATACCGTCGAAACCTAATTCCAGGAATGAGTTGTAGATGTCGGCACTGCTTTCGAGGTTTGGCATCACACGACTGATGGTGCCATCTTCGTTTCTCTTGACAGTTGTGGTAGATGCACACATGGCAACAAAGAAGATGCCTTTCAATCCATTCTCCTTTGCCATGTTTCTCCAGAGTTCCATGAAGTGGCGCACATCCTTGAAGTGATATGGGTCGAAAATCAGGAACAGTGGCTTGCCATCTACCGTGATGTAACGATGATCCTTGAATGCTTTGAGCACATAGTTGAAATGGGCAATGTAGTCTTCATCGCCGGGATACAATTGCTCACAGATCATCTGATTGCCACCTTTGTTCTTCCAAGTGTTGGTTTTCCAATCATGGTTTGCCCATGCTAGGCAGAATGGAAAATCTGGCTTGCCGGAATTAAGAACCTCATCGAATGGGCGCTGCAACAGACGCTTGCCGTTACCCATCCAGTAATGCCAGTAGCAGAATCCTTCTACACCAGCTTCACGTGCCAACTGCGCCTGCTGTTCGCGTGTTTCTGGCAATCGAAGATCATAAAAACCTAAATCGGCTGGTATTCTTGGCTGATAGTGGCCATGGAATACAGGACGGGCTTTGGCTACGTTGGTCCATTCTGTAAATCCAGGTCCCCACACATTGTCATTTTCAGGGATTGGATGAAACTGTGGTAAATAATATGCTATAACTCTTGCTTCCATTTATATGTTCTTTTATTAATATTCTATTTTATTATTTTATTTAATTAAGTATGATCATCATTCCTAATCCGTAATGTGGAATGCTCACGTAGAGCAGGAGAAGGGAGATGATAACCACAAGACTGATGCCTATCCACTTCTGTTTGAAAGTGTATAATATATATGTGTAGAGCAGTATATTCACGATGCAATACAGCTGGCTGGTTCGTAATGCCAAAACAGGCAAAAACGCAAGTGCCGAATATAGGGATAATCCTATTGCAGACGTCTTGAGCAATATCGGGAAATCATTGCATAGTTTCGTCAGCGTATCCTTAAAGAGGAAGAGGTAATAAAACAGCATGACCGACATGAGATGCAGCGGATCAAATATATTGATGCCTACCGTTATTTTACCCTTTTCCACAGCAGCCTGGTAGATAGCCAGTTTGTTACCGATGAGTGGAAGTGACGGATTCATCAGAATGCTACCTCCTGCATAATATACGACATATCCCAGCGGAATGGCGCAAAGAAACAGAATGGTTGTCTTCTTATTGAATGGCTTGTTGTTGAGAAACAAGACAGGAAGGAGCGTCAAAGATGAATAATGTATTAAAGATCCTCCGAGCAAAAGCAGGAAGGCTATTTTCTTTTTGTTCTCTGTGATGAGATGGAGTGCGATAAGGAAGATTCCTGATACCACTCCCGCTCTTATCTGGGTAAGATCGTGCAATACATAATAGAAACTAATGTAGCACAGCAATGGAACAAAATAGAATTCGCTCAATTTTCTGAAGGCAAACATCTTTAGTGACACTCCGAACAAAGCATACAGCAAGAACAGAACGTGTACATTGTCAGTAAAGAACCCCAAAATGTAAGATATGAGCAGAAAGGATGGCTCAACCATCTCATCTGTTCCGTTCTTGAAATAATGCTGGAATGTATTTTCGTAATTTTCCGAGTCAGGGTCCAAACCAATTTCTCGAAATCCTGCCACAAAAATCAGCACAAGACCTATCAGGAAGAATAATGGCTTCTGATACTTCCTGATGTAGTCTTCCAAGTAACAAAGTATAGCAACGATTAGAAACATTGCCGATAAGATGTAACCCATATTGCTTTATTTTTTTAATTTTCTATTTACTAACTCTTTGATGAGACTCCGCTCTTTTTTCGAAATGCCCACTGCATATAATAGGATGGATATGCTTACTGCAGAAACGGCAAACGACAAGAATAGCTGAAGAATCCTGTTTGTATGCAATCCTTCTACGCAATATACTATCAGCGTGGTTATCGAAATAATCAGAATGCCCGGTAACACCAGTCTCGCCAGATATTTACTGATGGTTAAATCTGAAATACTTGTTTGCAGCATCAGTAATCGGATGATATGTGCCAGAACGCAAAGTCCAATCATTGTGACGAATACATAGTAGGATGGCATGCCTAACTTGAATAAGACCCAACTGACAGGCAGGCATAGTATCGTCATACTTTCAACATACATGCTGTATTTGCGGATGTTGCCTGTAGCCTGTATGATGGTGGTAATCGGATTGTGTAACGCCATGCATATTGTATATATCGCATAGAGCTGGGCAAACAAGACCATGGTAGGTGTACATTCTCCTAACCAAAGTGTGAGCAACGTCTCTGCTTCGAAGATGAATGGGATGAGAACCATCGACAGCAAATAGAGTATTGCCTTGCTGCTAGCAAAAAAAAGCTGCTCTAGATATCCTTTCTCGTTCGACGAATATGCTTTGATCATCGCAGGTCGGAAAGCAATGACCACACTATTGGTGAGCGTGTTGATGGCATTGTATATCTGATTGGCGATTCCAAAGGCTGCATTGATGATTGGTCCGAAGAATACATTCAGAATAATGGTGCTTCCTTGCGTCATGCCTACTCCTGCCAAAGCTCCATAGAATGACCAGCCGGAGAAAGAGAAAAGCTCCTTGTAGAGGATCTTTTTCTTTACAATGGTATATTTACATTCCGGATACTTTCTTCTGGCAATGATAACGTAAAGCAACATAACCATGAATGCTTCGAGCATTAATGCTGCTCCATAATACACCAGATTATCTCCACCTGTCATACCGATGCAATAGGCAATGAGAAGTTTGACGATACAGTCGATAGTAGAAATCAGGGCATAATAGCCCATATTCTCATTGGCAAAGACCGCTCCGATGAATGGTATCTGCAGGAGGGTGAATATGAAAGAAAACAGGGAAAACTGTAAAATCCATTGTGCCGCTTCCATACGTTCCACAGGAATGGTGAGTTGTGTAGATATCAACCAGGGACCAACAATCTCAAATAGGACTAACAGAACGAGAGCTATCAGCACGACTATGTTGAGGCTCACGGAGAAAATCTCCTTTAATCTGTCTGATTCTCCTTTACCCATTGCGAATGAATAAAAGCGTTGGGTGGATAGGGCAAGTACACTGCTAATGCATGTGCTTGCTGTCACCACGCCTGCCACGGCATTGAAGATACCATAGTCTTCTGTGCCAAGTCCTGCCAATACCCAACGTACCGTATAGAGATTGACGAAGGTGATAATAAGCATTCTAGCGAATAGCACCAATGTATTGGATGCTATTCGCTTAGAACGGTTTTGTATGTCTTTGCAATTTGCATACATATTTAATCGATTTCTCCAAATATAACTTTTCTAATAGAAAAAAATGTAATAATCATGAAGGTCAAAAAAGTCATTCCAATTACAAACAACATTCTTTTTGGACCTGCGGGTTTTAAAGGTACGGAGGCACTTTGTAGCGTAGTAAAAGCTGGTGTTTGAAGTGTTAATTTTGCTCGAGCTTGCTGAACTTGAGCCTGTAACGCTGTATAATTATTATAAAGAAGCTGCATTTCATTTTCTAAGTCATTTTCTTTCAATTTATAGGATTCCAATATGATGTCATTGTTGGCATCAGCATAACTGCCATATGCTTGTCTAACCTTTTCGTATTTGATTTTGGCATCAGAGCAGAGTTTCTGATAATACTCTAAATCTTTGCGTGCTTTACTTGTGCGGTAATCTGTGATAAATTGTTGTAATCTGGCTTGTACTGTATCAGTTAAAGTTGCGCAAATTAGTGGATCTTGTGCTTCTACAGAAATAGAAATCACATAGTTCTTCTTATCTACAGTACATGATACTTTATTGGCAATGCTCCTGGCTATTTGATCCTGTCTTTTGGTTAGTCTGAAAGGATTTACTATACTGCTAGTGCGACTTGTTGTATCTTTTGTTGTAAACAATATTTTTATACTATTAATCGTTTTAGTCCACCATGGATATTTTTGTTTTGTTGCAAGGTAGTCATAGTAGGTGGTGTTGATGGTCCCGTCAAGTGACTTGACTTTGACATCAAATAAGCTTGTAAGGAAATCATTAGATTCAATCAAGTCTGGATACAATTCAGGGAAAATGGCATCTTCGTTAGAAGAAGAGCTACCTATGTCGAATCCGAAAGAAGAGGCAAGTTCTCCCAAGGAACCTGAGCTAAAACTAGATAACTCAGGAGCAAGTTTGGCTGTGCTTTTGTAATGTCTAGGCACACACATGATAATTAGGATAGATAAAATGAATGAGATAGGTAAGCCTATAAAATAAGCTTTCCTGTTTTTTATCATTGCTTTTATGATGGCTGTTACATCAATTTGTTTAACTGAATTATTATTATCCATTTTCTTCGTTATTCTTTTGTTTACTTACTCATATTAGCAATCGTAGCAATCATAGCGGCGATGCTAATGACTTATCTATGTTTCCAACTCTCAACTCCTCTTGTTTTGCTGGAGAAGTTGATGCCAAGCTTGACAAGTGTTCGCTTATCCATTGCGAAAGGAGCTGCATAGTTTTTGACTTCTATCTGTTGCAGAGCTTCTTCGGCGCTTCCATCTAATTTGCATTCGATGATGTAGATGTAGTCGGAAGTTTGAATGAGAACGTCCATCCTGCCATCACTTGTCGGTATTTCTACCTGTGTGTGGAATCCCATAATCTTAAAAATGAGATATAGGGCATTTTGGAAGTAAAGTTCTGCTTCGCCTGCTACCTGATAGCTGTTGTCCGCAAAGAAAGCGGTAAGCCGATTCATAAATTGTTCAACATGTCCTGCTTCTACATCCTTCACAAACTCATCGACCATAAAGGCAGAACGGTCACCTGCAGAACAGTATAGCGGCAGCAGGAAGTTAAGGAAACCTTCTTCCACTTCTTTGTTAGGGAAGCCTAGTAGGTATTTCTTAAACCTTTCGTCATAGCCTTTGATAGTGAGATAACCACTCTGGTATATCACAGGTATCGGATTGGTTGACAGCGAATCCACGCTGTTGATTACATCGTCTGATACCCTTTCCTTTGTCATGTCTGGCAAACGGTAGTTGTGCATTTTCAGCAAGTCAACTAGAAATGTGGGTGTGCCAGTCTCAAACCAGTAGTCTTTATAGCGAAGTCTTGACAAAGTGTTCAGTACGCTGAATGGGTTATAGATGCCTACTGTATTTTCCTCGAAATGATATCCGTCGTATCTTGCTTTCAGTTTTGCTATTGTGGCTTCTTCTGTATCGCCATTGGCTTCGGCTAATTCGTTGATACCTTCCTTGAAATTCGTAAGCAGTTCCTTCTCTGTCATTCCGCAGATGCTAATATAGCGGTGGTCCATCGAGATATCCGTCAGGTTGTTGAGGTCGCTGAACACGCTAACCTTGCCAAACTTGGTTACACCTGTGAGGAATGCAAACTTGATATACCGGTCTTGGGTCTTCAATACCGAATAGAATGCTTTCAACTGTGCACGATGTTCAGCCTGTAACTCTGGGTCACGCAGGGTCTGAAGTATAGGCTTGTCGTATTCATCGATAAGAATTACGACACCACATCCTTCTTTCTCTGCAGCTCGTGCTATCACACCCTTGAAACGAAGGGCAAGTGTGGCTTCTGACTCACGGGCTCCATATTTGTCCTCCCAATTTGTGAGGTAGTCATTAAGCACCGTATACAGGCTGTCTTTCTCTCGAAAGTTGGCTGTGTTGAGATCGATATGGAAGATAGGATATTTCTTCCATTCTGTCTCCAAGTCATATATGGCTAAGCCCTCGAAGAGTTCTTTCTTACCCTGGAAGTATGCTTCCAAAGTAGACAGAAAGAGGCTCTTTCCGAATCGGCGTGGACGACTCAGAAAGTAATATTTGCCCTCATCTGCGAGCTTGTATACGAAGTTTGTCTTATCAACGTATGCATAACCATTACGTTGCAAGTCTTCGAAATCTTGTATTCCTATAGGATATTTCATAGAATGACTCCTTTTTTATAGGGTTTGATTATTCTTACTTACTCATATTAGCAATCGTAGCAATCATAGCGGCGATGCTGCTCATGCTGGTTCCCATACTCATCATTTCGGCGGTACTCATTTTACGCTTCAACTTAGCTGGGATGACAATCTCACTGCCTGGCTGCACTTTGGCACCATGAGAGAGTTTGGCTACCTTACCATTCATATAGATGATGTATGCCTTGCTCTTTAATGCATCTGAGGCAAAACCACCTGCCTGGTCGATGTAGTAGCTTGGCTTCTTGCCCTTTTCGTAGGCTACCGTGTTAGCAAACATTACGGCACCATTGATCTTTACCGTACCATTGTACTGAGGAATGACCAGACGGTCGCCCTCGCGCAAGATGATATCGGCATCACTGCCTGGGTTCGCCAATGCCTCAGGAAGATCGATACCTACCGGATACTCGCTAGGTACATTGAACTTCTCTATGTTGGTGCGCTCTACATCCTTAGAGGTCTGCGAGATGGCATTGGCATTGTTGCTGCTGGCGGCAAGCTGCAGAAGGTTTTTCTGCATCTCTTCGCGCTGCATCTTCAATACTGCCTCCATGCGCTGCTTCTCTTGCTCGTTTGCTCTGCGGATGATGCGGGCTCCCTTAAGGTATGCCTGGTCGGTAGCTCCGCCTGCCTTCTTGAAGAGTTCGCTCAAGCGGGCGTTGCGACGGTCTAATGTATAGAGACCGGCAAACATCACTTCACCGGTAATTGATACGTTCTGCTGCTCTACATACGCCGGACTCTGACGAATCATTACTTCATCAAATGGCATCAGCTTGAAGCCAGGGATGCCGTCGATAACGAAGCCGTCTTTGAGAGATAGGGTGTAGGTCTTGGCGATAACGCTGTCTGGACGTAAAGCCTTGGCATCCATTACTCTACGGCTTACCATTACATTAACGGTTGAAGCCTTGTCGGTTAAGCCGCCTGCCTGAAGAACGAAGTCTTCGAGGGTCTCATTATCGGCATATTGATAGACGCCTGGATACTGCACTTCGCCACGGATGGTGAGGGTGCGCTCTACAATCTTTTCCTGTCGGGTAGGAATGAAGAGGACATCGTTTTCCTTCAATGGGATATCTGGAGTCTTGCCGTTCATGATGCCGGCGATGTCTACACTTATTACTTCGAGCGAGCGGTCAGACTTCATGCGGTGCATTACGGCACGGTTGGTGAATGCCTCCTCAGTCAATCCTTCGGCATGCTCTACAAGGGTGCGTACGCTGTTGATCTGTTCGCCGAGATTGTACATGCCCGGACGGAATACGGCTCCTTTCACCTCTACGGTGTTGGCGTAGCGTGGCAGGATGCTGTCTACGCTGATTGAGTCGCCGTCATCGATGCGGAAACTTGAGAAGTCGAACTCCCCAACATTATATACGGCATGTTCTCTGCCTGTCTTGCGGTTCAGTCTTACTGATTTCTTATAAGCATCGCCTGTAAAACCGCCGGAATACTTCAGAAGGGAATTGACGCTCTCGTTCTTCTTCATTTCGTAAATCATCGGGCGCTTAACCTTTCCGGCGATGGTTACGAGACAATCGTATGGACCTACTACGATAACATCGTTGTCGGCAAGACGGACATTACCCGTCAGTTTGCCGTTCAGAATATAGTCGTAGATATCAACAACCGTTACCAGTTTATTATGTCTGTAAACCTTGATGTTGCGCAATGTACCCAGATCGTTGGTTCCGCCTGCCATGTAGAGGGCATGGAATACGGTGGCGAAGGCTGAGAGGGTATAGGTGCCCGGAATCTTAACCTCGCCCATTACGTTTACCATGATGGTCTTGGTCTGTCCTACGGTGAGTTTGATTCGGCTTGAACGGTATCTGCTGCCCACTGTATTGCGCAGGCGGGCATTAGCCTGAGCTACAGTCAAGCCTGAAACGCTGACTGGTCCATACCCCTCGATGGTTACCTCACCATCTGGCGAAACGGTACTCTCTATGGTTTTCTGAGAGGCGCCATAGATGTCGATGATAACCGCATCGCCAGGTCCCAGACGATAGTTCTGTGGGGTAGCGATGTTCATATTTGGCTCGAAACTGAGGTCTTTGTTATTGAAAATGTCGCGGCCGAATACCTTGTTGCGCTTGATGCCGAGCTCAGCCTGCATCTGTTTTACCATGGTAGCTGTATCGGGTACCAAGGCGTTCATCTCCTTGCTGAAGTTAGCATAGTCAGGATTATTCTCATCATAAGATGAATAGTAGCTGTCGTTCTGCTTGCTCTGGATGCGATAATTGCTATAGGTTGAAACCTGCTTCTCATTATCCTTGTCCTGGTAATCTTCTCTTTGCTTACCATTGTTGGTCCGCATTCTCTTGTTGCCTGCATTTCCTGCAGCGGTTGTGTTGTAGAGCTCGTTCTGTTGCGACATCTTCTGATACTTGTTGCGTACACGACGAATCTGGGAGATGTCTACGCCTTGCTGCATCAGTTTGGTAACAATCTGTGAGTTGGATGTGCCACGCTCATGTTCTTTCACCACAAAGCTCATGACCTGATCATCGGTCATGTGTGAACTCTGTGCGAAAAGAGGCCCTGAAGACAGGACGAGCGCCAGTACAAGTATGATATGTTTCTTCATTATTATTCTTTTATCTTAGTTTAATTTATATAATAACTCGAAATGAGTTATTTTGTTGTAGTAGAAGATTGAAAAGATGTTAATAAAACAAGAAACCCAGGGCTGAACCCTGGGTTTGCTGATGTTCTGAGCGAGATACGGGAGTCGAACCCGCCTCACAGGCTTGGGAAGCCCGTGCACTACCGATGTGCTAATCTCGCGAAGGAAAATACTAACTCCTTTCACAAGAAAGAGCCACGAGCGGGACTCGAACCCGCGACCCACGCATTACGAATGCGTTGCTCTACCAACTGAGCCATCATGGCTTTTTGCCCAAAAGCAGATGCAAAGGTAATGAATATTTTTTGAAATAAGAAATTATTGCCTAAACTTTTCTTGTGGTTAACTCTTATTAACTAAAGTTCGTTGGTTGCTATACCGGGGGCATAACAAAAGAGGGACTATCGCCAGTGGATAGTCCCTCTTCTGATTATAGCTTCTTGAATGTCAATTCTTCTTTTTTCGAATTTTTGCCTACCGAGATGGTGTCGCCTGGCTTCATTGTGCCATCGAGTAACATCTCGCAAACGGAATCTTCGATGTAGGTCTGGATGGCGCGGCGGAGTGGGCGGGCACCAAACTGCACATCGTATCCCTTCTTGGCTACCATCTCCTTTGCCTTTTCGGTAATCTGGAAATGGAATCCCAAGTCTTCTATTCTCTTGACCAGTCCTTCCAGGTCGAGGTCGATGATGCGCTTGATGGCATTGAGATCCAGCTGGTCGAAGGTGATGATGTCATCGAGGCGGTTCAGGAACTCTGGAGCAAACTGCTTGCTCAGACTCTTCTGGACGATGGTGCGGGCATACTCCTTGTCTTTCTCATCCATCGCCAATCCGCCTTTTATACCTGCAGAAGTAAAGCCGACGCCTCTGCCGAAATCTTTCAGCTGGCGGGTTCCTGCATTAGAGGTCATGATGATGATGGTGTTGCGGAAGTCTATGAGTCGGCCGTTGCCATCGGTAAGTCTGCCTTCGTCGAGTACCTGTAAGAGCAGGTTGAATACCTTGCTGTTGGCTTTCTCTATTTCGTCGAGCAATACGATGCTGTATGGTTTGCGGCGTACCTTTTCGGTCAGCTGTCCACCTTCGTTATAGCCTACGTATCCTGGAGGTGCACCTACCAGACGTGAGGTGTTGAAACTCTCGGAGAATTCGCTCATGTCTATTCTGATGAGTGAATCTTTCGAACCAAACATTTCCTCGGCCAGTTTCTGGGCAAGATAGGTCTTACCTACACCTGTAGGACCCAGGAACATGAATACGCCAATAGGATGGTTTGGGTCGCGCAAGCCTACGCGGTTCCTCAGAATGGTCTTTACCATCTTGTTGATGGCATTATCCTGAGCAATCACCTTGTGCTTCAGGTTGTGTTCCAGATCTTTCAGACGTTTGCTTTCACCCTCTGCCATGCGTTGGGCCGGTACGCCGGTCATCATGCTGATAACGTTGGCAATGTCTTCGGCTGTCACCTCAACATATTCGCCAATCTCTCCCTGCTGCCATTGCGCCTTCATGTCCTCAATCTCTTTCTCGATCTTGGTCTGGGCATCTCTGCATGAGGCTGCCATCTCGAAGTTCTGGTTTGCTACAGCCTGCTGCTTCTTGCTGATTATCTTTTTCAGTTCTTTTTCCAGCTTGATATATGGAGCAGGAACACTTGCATTATTAATATGTACGCGCGAGCCGGCTTCATCTATCACGTCGATAGCCTTGTCTGGGAAGTGGCGGTCGGTGATATAGCGCTCTGTCAGTTTGACACATGTGTCGAGAGCCTCGTCTGTATATCTCACACAGTGATGCTTCTCGTAATGTTCCTTGATGTTGTGCAGTATCAGCAGGGTCTCTTCGCGTGTAGTTGGTTCAACGATAACCTTCTGGAAACGGCGCTCCAAGGCTCCGTCCTTCTCAATGCTCTTGCGATACTCATCGAGCGTGGTGGCACCGATACACTGGATTATACCTCTTGCCAGGGCTGGTTTCAGAATGTTGGCGGCATCCATGCTTCCTTCGCCGGAACCTGCGCCTATCATGGTGTGAATCTCATCTATGAAGATGATGATCTCCGGATGGTCCTCCAGTTCCTTGATGACATTCTTGATACGCTCTTCAAACTGTCCGCGGAATTTGGTTCCTGCAACGATAGCAGTCAGGTCGAGACTTACCAGACGCTTGTTGAAGAACATAGGTGATGTTTCCTGGTTGTTGATGAGTTGTGCCAGTCCTTCTACGATGGCACTCTTTCCTACGCCCGGTTCACCTATTAATACTGGGTTGTTCTTCTTTCTGCGACCCAGAATCTCGAGCACGCGCTGAATCTCCTTCTCTCTGCCCACGACAGGATCCAGTTTTCCATCGGCTGCAGCCTTGGTCAGGTCGAAACTGAATTTGTCGATGGTAGGGGTGCTGCTCTTTTTGCGCGGAGTTCCATTTGAACGGGTAGACAGTCTCATCGGGTTCTGGTCCTTTTCCATATCGAATGGCTCTTCGTCAGTTTCCATCATGTCGTTCTGCTCGTTGTAGTCATCTTCTGCTTCTATTCCACCAGCCATCTCCAGGTTCTCTGCTTCCTCCTGCCTGTCAGCATCAGGGGTTTCTGAATCTGGTGTTTGTGCTTCCATTTTGAAATCCTTCGGCTCTTCTGTCTTCTGCTCATCATCCTTGTCAGTAGGATAGAGCATTTCGATGGCACGGTCGTAGCTTAAGCCCAGTTGACTCAGCCAGTTGGCTACAGGGTTCTTGTCATTTCTCAAGATGGCAAGCAGCAGATGTCTTGGCTCTACAATCTTGGAGTGCTCGTAGTTGTTTGCCTCGCGGATAGAGTCTCTGATAATGCTGTCTGTTATCTGGCTGAATGGGATGTGGGTGTTCTCCTTCACGTTATCGGCAGGAGTTTCTTCCACACGCTTTTCCAGTTTGCTGTTAAGGACTCCGCTGAAAGCCATCGGACTGATGTCTGCGCCCTTCAGGAGCTTGTTGACATCGCTGTCGTTCTGGCTGAGCAGACTCAGCATCAGATGCTCCACGCTGATTTCTCTTCCCAAGGTGCGTGCTGCTTCTTTGCTACTTCTGTTCAGTATGTCCTGTATATGTGAAAACGGATTTATCATATTTGCTTATATTTTTAAAAAATCTCAGTGCAAAAGTACACATTATTTTCAATAATAGCAAATGATATGCCAACTTTTTTGCATTGTTAAAATACAAATAATGCTAAAATAATGCGATTTTTCGCCTCTAAAGCGTTTTAGTATCATTTTTTTTTGTATCTTTGTCGGAAATTTCAAAAGGGTAAAACGGCTTAGAACGCAAGGAAATGCCCTTAAACGCGATTTCCGGATGGAAAACAGGCGTTTTGAAAGTGACGAATAAACAATAATACATTAATATAAGAAATGGACGAAAATCAGACAATGGATCATGATAGAATCATGAAGATCAACATTGAGGAGGAGATGAAGTCGAGCTACATCGATTATTCGATGTCAGTTATCGTGGCTCGTGCCCTCCCTGATGTACGCGATGGTTTCAAGCCTGTGCACCGCCGTATTCTTTACGGTATGCTCGGCATTGGAAACACCAGTGACAAACCTTATAAGAAATGTGCGCGTGTTGTTGGTGAGGTGCTCGGTAAGTATCACCCTCACGGCGACGCTTCTGTTTACGGCGCTCTGGTGCGTATGGGACAGGAGTGGAACATGCGTTATACCTTGATTGACGGACAGGGTAACTTCGGTTCTGTTGACGGTGACTCTCCTGCTGCCATGCGTTATACAGAGTGCCGCCTCTCCAAGATGGGTGAGCATATCATGGATGACCTTGACAAGGAAACGGTTGATATGACCAACAACTTCGATGATACCCTGCAGGAGCCTACCGTGATGCCTACCAAGATTCCTAATCTTCTGGTGAATGGTGGTAACGGTATTGCAGTAGGTATGGCTACCAATATGCCTACCCATAACCTGGGTGAGGTAATTGACGGTTGCTGTGCATATATCGATAATCCTGACATCGACACCGATGGATTGATGCAGTATATCCCTGCTCCTGACTTCCCAACCGGTGCTACCATCTATGGTATCCAGGGTGTGAAGGATGCATACGAAACGGGTCGAGGCAGAATCGTGGTTCGTGCCACTGCCGAGATTGAAAGTGGTGAAAACCATGACAAGATTGTTATCACCGAGATTCCTTATGGTGTTAACAAGGAGCAGCTCGTGATGGCTATTGCTGACCTTGCCAAGGAAGGCAGAGTAGATGGCATCGCTAACGTAAACGATGAGTCTGGCCGTCAGGGTATGCGTATCGTTGTTGATGTGAAGCGTGATGCCAATGCTAATGTTCTTTTGAACAAACTCTTTAAGCTGACTGCTCTTCAGAGTTCATTCTCAGTGAATTGCATCGCTCTTGTTAATGGCCGCCCACGTCTTTTGAGCTTGAAGGAGTGTGTGAAGTATTTCGTAGAGCATCGTCATGATGTTACGATCCGCCGCACCCAGTTCGAACTGAAGAAGGCTCAGGAGCGTGCTCATATTCTCGAGGGCTTGATCATTGCCTGCGACAACATCGACGAGGTGGTACATATTATCAGAGCCAGCAAGACTCCTTCTGATGCCCAGCGCAACTTGGAGAAGCGCTTCGAACTCGATGAACTTCAGAGTAAGGCCATCGTGGATATGCGCCTCAGCCAGTTGACAGGCTTGCGTCTGGAGCAGTTGCACAATGAATTCAACGAGTTGATGAAGACTATCGACTACTTGAACCAGATTCTGAACGATCCTGAGCTCTGCAAGAAGGTAATGAAGGACGAACTCAACGAGGTGAAGGAGAAGTATGGTGACGCACGTCGTACCATGATTAAGCCAGATGACCATGAGTTCAATCCAGAAGACTTCTATCCAAACGACCCAGTGGTTATCACCGTGAGTCATCTCGGATATATCAAGCGCACCCCATTGTCAGAGTTCCGTGAGCAGGCTCGTGGTGGAGTAGGTTCTAAGGGAGCCCGTACCCGTGATAAGGACTTCACCGAGTATATCTATCCTGCTACCATGCACCAGACCATGCTGTTCTTCACCAAGAAGGGCCGCTGCTACTGGTTGAAGTGTTACGAGATTCCTGAGGGCGACCGCAATTCCAAGGGCCGTGCTATCCAGAACCTCCTCAACATCGAGACCGATGACCAGGTGAATGCATTCCTCCGCTTGAAGGGATTGAATGATGCAGAGTTCATCAACAACCATTACGTAGTATTCGCTACCAAGAATGGTACGGTGAAGAAGACCTGTCTGGAGGCATATTCCCGTCCACGTGCCAACGGTGTGATTGCTATCAACATCGTAGAGGGCGATGAGGTGGTAGATGTTCGTCTGACAAATGGTCATAACGAACTGATTATTGCCAACCGCAATGGTCGTGCTGTCCGTTTCGACGAGAACGAGATTCGTACAATGGGCCGTACATCAACCGGTGTTCGTGGTATGCGCCTCGATGAGGGTGATGATGCCGTAGTAGGTATGATTGTTGTCAACGATCCTGAGAAGGAAACCGTGATGGTAGTGAGCGAGCAGGGTTATGGTAAGCGTTCTGACGTACTCGATTACCGCGTTACCAAGCGTGGCGGTAAGGGTGTGAAGACACTGAATATTACCGATAAGACCGGTCGACTGGTAGCTATCAAGAACGTAACCGATGATAACGACCTCATGATTATCAACCAGAGTGGTATCGTGATTCGTCTTGCCGTAGCTGATTGCCGTGTCATGGGCCGTGCTACTCAGGGTGTACGCCTCATCAACCTTGCCAAGAAGAATGATGTCATTGCCAGCGTATGCAAGGTGATGAGTTCTGAGCTCGAGGCTTCTGTAGAAGAGGAGAGCCGTTCTGCCTGGGCTAAGAAGAGCGAGGAGATAGAGAATGATACCGTAGGTGCCAAGACTGCCGAAGAGGCTGCTGAGGCTGAGGCTCATCTCGCTGACGAAGCATCTGAAGCTGAGGATACCGATTCGGGCAACGTAGATTTCGAATAAAAGAAAAGACGCGTAAAAAATAAATAACAACAACTTTTAAACTCATTAAGAAAAATGAAAAAGTTTTTAGTAGCTGCAATGATGGTACTAGGTGCCACATCAGCATTCGCAGGCGACAGTGACGCTCTCAAGGCTGTCATGAAGGCTAAGTCTTATGCCGAGGCTGAGGCTTTGGTTAAGCAGAATTTGGGTCAGATGGCTAACGATGCAGAGAAGGCCAAGGCTTACAACAAGCTCGTTGATCTCGCTATGAAGCAGTTCAACGACCAGCAGAGCATCCAGCAGACCAATCAGATCATGAAGAAGAACGACCCGGTTGACGAGGCTGCTATGTCTGAGGGCGCTTACAATGCATTGATCAATGCTATTGAGTGCTACAAGTACGACCAGCTTCCTAACGCTAAGGGTAAGGTTGCTCCTAAGTTTAACAACAACGCTAGCCGTGTATGGGGTGCTCGTGTTCAGCTCGTTAATGCGGGTCAGACTGCAGCTCAGAACAATAAGGCTGATGAGGTATTGAAGTATTGGGGTGCATTCCTCGATACAGACAATGAGCCTCTCTTCGCTTCTGTAGACCAGAAGCAGAAGGATGGCGAGAAGGAGTATATCGGTCAGGTTGCTCTCTTTGCAGCCCGTTATGCATACCAGGCTAAGGATGCTGCCCGTTGCGAGAAGTATTGCGACATCGCCATGAAGAGTGAGAAGGAGGCTAAGGATGCCCTCAACCTCAAGCTCTATGTAATGAAGGACGGCTTGAAGACTCACGAGGATTCTCTTGCCTATGTTAACAAGCTCAAGGATATCTTTGCAAAGGACGAGACCAATGATGTTGTTCTCGATGGTTTGAACTCTATGTACTCTTCATTGAAGATGGAGAAGGAGCAGACTGAACTTTTGGACGCAGCTATTGCAAAGAACCCTAACAACTTTGTAGCTCTTGCCAACAAGGGTATGATGTATATCCAGAAGAACGATGCAGACAACGCTATCAAGTGTTTGAAGCAGGCTCTTGCTGCAAAGGAGGATAACGTAGTTGTTCTTACTTATCTGGGTGCTTGCTACAACAGCAAGGCTGGTAACTTGCAGGATCCTAACGGTCGCAAGGTTGTTTACCAGGAGGCTATCAAGGTTCTCGACAAGGCTAAGCAGCTCGATCCAGAGAAGGCTCAGGCTAACTGGGGTTACACCCGTTACCAGGCTTACTATGGTTACTATGGTCCTAACGCAGCAGAGACCAAGCAGGCTGAGGCTGAGAGCAAGTAAAGATTGAACTTCAAATAAGTATTTGATTCTCATAGGGGGATGTCACCTGGTGTGGCATCCCTTTTTTTGTTTCTTTGAGATAGGGTTGTTCCTGTAAGATAACAAATAGGACTGTGTTTTTTGTGGCAAAATGATTGATAAAAACATCAACGAGTAATGTTGGTTTGCTGTAGGCGCCCATCAGCTGGTCTACGCATGCACAACAGGTGTTGTGCGAGCGTATATCAGCTGTTATGCAAGCGCACAACAGGTGTTGTGCGGCCTACGGAGTTAACTTCTCCGATAACCTATACAATCTTTTCCGACAACTTCATCTGTCTTTTCCGACAACTTCTTCCGTATTCTGCGATTGTATCTTACGCATTATCTTTTGATATCATACGCTTGCGTGCATTTATTGAAGTTGTTCATGTGTCGTAAAAATCTTCTTGGTATGTCCGTCTTTCATAAAAATAGGCTGAGCCATCATGCGATGACTCAGCCTTAATTCTTTTTTATCCATTCAGAACTTTACTGCTGAACAGGAATCTTCTTGACGCGACGCTCGTGACGGCCACCCTCGAATGTTGTGGCAAAGAACTCGTCGAGAATAGCCTCGGCGGTCTTGTTGTCTACGAAACGACCTGGAAGTACCAATACGTTGGCATCGTTGTGCTGACGAACCAAATGAGCAATCTCCTTGCACCATGCCAATCCGGCACGTACACCCTGATGCTTATTCAATGTCATGGCGATACCTTCGCCGCTACCGCAAATGCCGATACCTGGATATACTTCGCCGCTCTCAATGCCATTAGCAAGAGCATGACCGAAGTCAGGATAGTCTACACTCGCATCGCTGTATGTACCATAATCCTTTACAGGATAACCCTTCTTTTCCAAATATTCCAATACAAATTGCTTCAATGGAAAACCTGCGTGATCGCATGCAATACCAACTGTCTTTACTTCCATAATACTTAAGTTTTTAAGTGAAGAAACCGGTGTAAACCCTTATCCTTCACAAGGTTAATATTAAAAGAGTGAAAGGAGTCGGATGCCGGAAATGGAAATCTGCCATCCGGCAAAATCTCCAACTCCAGCTTCCAACTCCTGTTTAGTTTATGCTAATTAAGCCTCTGCCAAGAAAGCCTTTACCTGCTTGTAAACGTTCTCGCCTGTGTAACCGAGCTTCTCATCAAGTACCTTGTAAGGAGCAGAGAAACCGAAGCTCTCCATACCCCAAACCTTACCATTAGCGCCTACGAGACCCTGGAGTGTTACAGGAAGACCGGCAGTCATACCGAAGATCTTAGCGTTCTTTGGCAATACGCTCTCCTGATACTCCTTGCTCTGACCACGGAACAAGCCCTCTGATGGAGCACTTACCACGCGAACCTTGATGCCGTCGGCACGCAAAGCCTCGCAACCAGCCTCCAATGTAGAAACCTCAGAACCGCTTGCTACGAGGATAACGTCTGGATTCTCGTCGCTGCCTGCTACGATGTAAGCACCCTTGGCTGCCTGCTCATAGTCTGTTCCCTCTGGCAACTTAGCGATGCCCTGGCGAGAGAAGATGAGCGCTGTAGGAGTCTCAACATTCTCCATAGCGAGCTTCCAGCAAACTGTAGTCTCGTCAGCATCAGCTGGACGGAATACGCGAACGCTGTCCTTGCCTGCGTGGTTCTTCAACTTCTCCATCAAGCGGATCTGTGCCTCCTGCTCAACTGGCTCGTGAGTAGGTCCATCCTCACCAACGCGGAATGCATCGTGAGTCCAGATGAACTTCACTGGAACCTGCATCAGGGCAGCGAGACGAACAGCTGGCTTCATATAATCAGAGAATACGAAGAATGTACCCATTGCTGCAACCACACCACCGTGGAGCATCATACCGATACACATATCAGCCATAGTCAACTCTGCAACACCAGCCTGGAAGAAAGCACCAGAGAAGTCACCGCGAACGATGCTCTTGGTCTTCTTCAAGAAACCATCTGTCTTATCAGAGTTAGAAAGGTCAGCAGAAGCACAGATCATGTTAGGAACCTGCTCTGCCAAAACACCGAGACAAGCAGCAGATGCTGCACGTGTAGCTGAACCAGCCTTCTGCTCAACCTTGCTCCAGTCTACCTTAGGAGCCTTGCCGCTGAACCACTCATCCATCTGGGCAGCCTTCTCTGGGTTAGCCTTGCGCCACTCAGCCTCTGCAGCCTTGCGCTCAGCTACAATCTTCTTCAATTCCTCAGCACGCTTAGCGTAGATTTCCTTTACATCGTCGAAGATAACGAATGCATTCTCAGGATCACCACCGAGGTGCTTGATTGTATTTACGTATGCGTCGCCACCGAGAGGAGCGCCGTGAGTATTGATGCAAGCCTCGTAGCTTGTGCCGTCTGCGCGGAGAGCACCCTTACCCATTACGGTCTTACCGATGATGAGGGTAGGGCGGTTCTGCTCCTTCTGGGCAGCATCGAGCGCCTCACGAATCTGAGCTACGTCGTTACCGTTGATCTTGATGACATTCCAGCCCCAAGCCTTGTACTTCATCTCTGTATCCTCGTTCATTACAACGCCACACTCTGTAGAGAGCTGGATGTCGTTAGAATCGTAGAACATGATGAGGTTGTTCAGACCGAGGTTACCGGCGATACGACCAACACCCTGTGAAATCTCTTCCTCTACAGCACCATCAGAGATGTATGCGTAGATCTTGTGCTGCATCATGGTTGAACCCAGACGAGCCTCGAGGAACTTCTCTGCAACAGCTGCACCAGCTGCGAGGGCATGACCCTGACCGAGAGGACCAGATGAGTTCTCGATACCACGCTGAAGGTCGAGCTCTGGGTGACCAGGAGTTACAGAACCCCACTGGCGGAACTGCTTGAGGTCTTCCATAGAGAAGAAACCACGCAAAGCCAAACCAGCATAGAGCATAGGGCTCATGTGACCTGGGTCGAGGAAGAAGCGGTCACGACCTGTCCATGTTGGATCAGATGGATCATAAACCAGGTACTCAGAGAAGAGCACGTTGATGAAGTCAGAACCACCCATAGCACCACCTGGGTGACCGGAATTTGCCTTTTCTACCATTGAAGCAGCCAAGATACGGATGTTATCAGCTGCATGATTCATTACTTTAATGTCGTTCATAATTTTATATTTATTATTGTTGTTATTTCTGCTGAAATATTCTTGTTTTTCCAGCTCTGAAGGCTACTCAAAAGAAGGATACTTCCTTTTTCGCCTTCAAAGATACTATTTTATTTTCAAAACTACGATAGATTTTGCAGGAATTTTTACTTTAAGGGTGTTTTTCTTTACTTTTGCATCCTTAAAAACTGCAGGCTTCACTACATCCGGGTGTGCGAAGTCGTTGTAATCGCTCACCTTGTTGCAGGAAAGAATCTGTCCTGTTACAGCTTTTGGAGCAGCTGCACCATCCAGATTAAACTCTACCTGCTGAGCCTTGTCAAGACTGACATTGGCAAGAGCAACCACAATGGTTCCATCTGCCTTCTTGGCTGCTGAAGTAGATACCAATGGAATCTTTCTTCCATCTTTTGCGTGATCATCGCCGCGAACATCCATAGAGTCGCACTTTACATCCATTGGGAGATAGGTTGCCTCCTGGAAGTCCTTGTACATGTTGAATACATGATAGGTTGGAGTCAGAACCATGTGACCTGTTCCCTTTGTATCTGTCAGGATCATTGACTGGAGTACGTTGACAATCTGTGCGATATTGGTCATCTTCACACGCTCTGTATGGCGGTGGAATACATTCAGTGAGAGGGCAGCAACGAAGGCATCGCGCATACAGTTCTGCTGATAGAGGTGGCCCTTGATAGTGCCAGGCTCCTCATCCCACCAGGTTCCCCATTCGTCAACGAGGAGGGCTACCTGCTTCTTTGGATCAGCCTTGTCCATGATAGCCTCGTGCTTCTTGATGACATCTTCTATGCCGAGCGCCTTGCCCATGGTCCAGTAGTAATCCTCATTGTTGAACTTGGTGGCAGAACCCTTGCTGCCTGTCCAGCCTGTTACTGTATAATAATGTAGAGAGATGGCGTTGGCACGGTTGCCGATACGGTCCATCAATACCTTAGTCCAGTTATAATCGTAATCGCTCGCTCCAGATGCAATCTTATAGAGCTGGTTCCCGTCATAGTTGCGGCAATATACAGAGTAGCGGCGGAAGAGATCTGAATAATACTCAGGACGCATGTTGCCACCGCAGCCCCAACTTTCGTTACCAACACCGAGGTATTTTACCTTCCAAGCCTTGTCGCGGCCGTTCTGTCGGCGGAGTTTTGCCATAGGAGTATCTCCATCGCTGGTCATATATTCCACCCACTTTGCCAATTCCTCAACAGTGCCGGAACCCACGTTACCGCTGATGTAAGGCTCGCAACCCAACATCTCGCAGAGATTCAGAAACTCGTGTGTACCGAAAGAGTTGTCCTCTATGGTTCCACCCCAGTTGTTGTTCTGCATCTTTGGTCGCTTCTCACGTGGACCGATACCATCCATCCAGTGATACTCGTCAGCGAAGCATCCTCCAGGCCATCTTAATACAGGCACTTTCAGGTCCTTGAGGGCTTGGAGCACGTCGTTGCGGTAACCCTGAGTGTTAGGAATCTTAGAATCAGGACCTACCCAAAGACCACCATAGATACAACTTCCGAGATGTTCGGCAAACTGACCGTAAATCTCTTTATTGATTTTCTGTGTTCCCTGGTTGGCATGGATTGTTCCTGTTACATCCTGAGCTTGAGCTGAGAATGCAATTGCTGTTGAAAGCAATGTGGTAGCAAAAAGTTTCTTCATCATTGTTCTTATTAATTGTTGTCGATTTTAAGTATAATACGTTTGTGGAGGTAGAATCCCCACAAACGTATTTATCGTTTATTTACTTTTTGTTCTCAACTGCTGCCTTTTCGATGGCAAGACCAGCCTTGTAGGTTTCAATATATTTATCAAAACCGGCTACATCTTCGGCAGTAGGTGCAATCTCTACACCAGTATTGCCTGCAAATACCTTCTTGTCGAGATAATCTGCCAGGCTCAACTTCTCTTCGTTGTTAACGAGATAACCTGCGAGCAGGGCGATACCCCATGCACCACCTTCGCCTGCTGTCTCCATGACAGAGATAGGGGAGTTGATGGCAGCAGCGAGGATGCGCTGACCTACACCCTTGGTCTTGAACAAACCGCCATGACCTGTGATGCGATCTACCTGTACCTTCTCGTCCTTGAACAATACATCGTTACCAATCTTCAGTACAGCTACTGAAGCGTAGAGGTTGGCACGCATGAAGTTGGCAAGGTTGAAGTGGTCGTTGGCAGAACGTACGAACATAGGGCGACCTTCTGCAAGACCTGTTACAGGCTCACCAGAGATATAGTTGTAAGCAATCAATCCTCCGCAATCAGCATCGCCTTCAAGAGCGTGGTTGTAGAGCTTGCCGAATACCTCGTTCATATCTACTGGAACACCGAGCAACTCCTGATATTGCTTGAACAAACCTACCCATGCATTGAGGTCGGAAGTACAGTTGTTGCAGTGAACCATTGCTACAGGACTGCCGTCTGGAGTAGTCACCATATCAATGACTTCGTAAGGTTTGCTCAAGGCTTTCTCCAATACAATCATAGAGAAAGAAGATGTACCTGCACTGACGTTACCTGTGCGCTGACGTACAGCGTTGGTAGCTACCATACCTGTACCTGCATCACCTTCTGGAGGACAGAGTGGGATGCCTGCCTGGAGTGTGCCTGATGGGTCGAGCTTCTTTGCACCTTCCTCGGTCAATACGCCAGCATCTTCGCCTGCGTTCAGTACCTCAGGGAGAATGTCGAGAATCTTCCAGCCCAGGTTCTTAGGCTCGATGAGCTTATCGAACTTAGCTACCATCTCTGCATCGTAGTTGTTGGTGTTAGAGTCGATAGGGAGCATACCTGATGCATCGCCTACGCCCAAAACCTTCTTGCCTGTAAGCTGCCAGTGGATATAACCGGCGAGAGTGGTAAGGAAGTCAATCTTGTTGATGTGGTCCTCACCATTCAGGATAGCCTGATATACGTGAGAGATACTCCAACGCAATGGGATGTTGAAGTGGAAGAGCTCTGAAAGTTCAGCTGCAGCCTTGGCTGTATTGGTGTTACGCCATGTGCGGAAAGGAACGAGAATGTTCTCATCCTTACCGAAAGCCATGTAGCCGTGCATCATCGCAGAAATACCGATGGCAGCCAACTGCTTGATTTCGCAGTCGTACTCAGCCTTCACGTTCTTGCGGAGGTCGGCATAACAATCCTGCAAACCTTTCCAGATTGTGTCGATGCTGTAAGTCCAGAGACCATCAACCAACTGGTTTTCCCACTCAAAGCTACCCTGTGCGATAGGGTTGTTGTCGGTGTCAATCAAGACAGCCTTGATTCTGGTAGAGCCAAACTCGATACCGAGAATGGCCTTACCTGATTCTATAATAGTTTTTGCGCTCATTATTGATTCTTTCTTTAATGTAAGGAACAAAGAGAAAAGCAATGGAATTCTTCACTCTTCGTTCTTCACTTTTCACTTAAATTATCTCAACGCCTTGTTGAGCATGTAGTAAATCTCGTTGTTGCGGAGCTGCTGCTTGAAGCTGCTGATAGTTGTGTTCTTGTCGATGTTGACGAACTCAATACCGAGAATCTCGCAGAAGTCTTCCCAGTACTCAGCAGTGATATCGTAAGAGAATGCACTGTGGTGAGTACCACCAGCGAGGATCCAAGCACCTGCACCAATCTCGAAGGTTGGCTGTGGAACCCAGAGAGCTGAAGCTACAGGGAGCTTAGGCATTGCCTTTGGCTCGATGCACTCTACCTCACTTGCGATGAGACGGAAACGGTTGCCGAGGTCAACTACAGTTGCCTTAACACCCTTACCTGTCTTAGATGTGAATACCAAACGGGCAGTCTGCTGCTTGCGGATACCGATGCCGAGGAAGTGAACCTCGAGCTTTGGCTTGTCAGTTGCGATCAATGGGCAAACCTCGAGCATGTGGCTCTGGAGGCTAGATGTGCGGTCGGCAGCGAAGTTGAGTGTGTAGTCCTCGAGGAAAGAGCAACCCTTCTCCAAGCCCTGGTTCATTACCCAGAGTGTTCGGTAGAGGCAAGCTGTCTTCCAGTCACCCTCAGCACCGAAACCATAACCCTCTGCCATCAAGCGCTGTGAAGCCAAACCAGGAATCTGGTCGAAACCGCAGAAGTTTGGATCGTCGATGTCAGCATCGCCGAGGTCATCGAAGTTGGTTGTGAATGCTACTGCGTTCTCATCCTTCAATACGCGACGGAGAGCGATCTCAGCCTTAGCTGCGTTCTTCACCTTCTCCCAATATACTTCCTCGCCAGACTCATCAATCTTGATGGTGTACTCCTTCTTGTACTCCTCAACGAGAGCATCAGCCTCTGCATCAGTTACCTTCTTGTAGTACTCCATGAGTGAAGATACTGGGTAGTAATCTACGTGGTAACCCAAGCGCTGCTCGAACTCTACACGGTCGCCATCTGTTACGGCAACGTTGTTCATGTTCATACCGAACATCAAGCAGCGTACGTTGTGAGCATCAGCAACACCAGCAGCTACGCGAGCCCATGTTGCAATCTGCTTCTGAGCCTCTTCGCTCTTCCAGTAACCTACAACTACCTTTCTAGGGATGCGCATACGGGTGCAGATGTGACCGAACTCGATGTCGCCGTGAGCAGACTGGTTGAGGTTCATGAAATCCATATTGATAGAATCCCAAGGGAGTTCTGCATTGTACTGAGTGTGGAAGTGGAGGAGAGGCTTCTCGAGAGCCTGCAAGCCCTTGATCCACATCTTAGCTGGAGAGAAGGTGTGCATCCATGTGATGATACCTACGCACTTCTCATCGTTGTTGGCAGCCTTCATGACAGCCTCTACTTCTGCAGAAGAATTAGCTGTGCCCTTGTAAACTACCTTGATTGGGATGATGCCACTGTTGTTCAGACCATCTACCATGTCCTTTGAGTGACCATCAACTATCTTAACTGTTTCGCCTCCGTAAAGAAGCTGTGCACCAGTTACAAACCATACCTCTAAATTTTCAA
>OLYN01000283.1_pt1 | contig 30457 bp, 24 predicted proteins | sample 1674231 | NCBI WGS metagenome assembly OLYN01 (sample SAMEA103958153, study PRJEB25191) | human gut metagenome
AGCGAGAATCTATTCCCATCCAAGAGAATAAAGTCTGAATTTTCTGGTATTCATTGACGATGTAACTTGTGTCAATTTCCGATGCATGAAGTCTGAAACAGATAGGTTCATGGTGTGCAATTCTGTTTCTCAAACTGTTCACCTTGTCTAGTTCATTGAATATGTATGTGTTGTTGTATTGAATCGCAGCTGACGAACGAGGTTTGTTAGGGAATGCCCTTAGCAGACATTGTCCTGTCACACGATATTGTAGTGAGGAATACATATATTTCCAAACACCAAATTCCATTTCTGCAATCAGTTTGGAATGAGAGTATATGCCTTGTCTATTCAATCGGTTGTATGCCTTTTCTATGATTTTCCTTGTCTCGTTCATGCGTCCATTGGAGAATATTCCATTGTCTTGAACAGAATCTTTCAGCCAATTCTCTCCCAAGGTCGGCACCAAAAGACTATCAATCGCATTACGCAATGCCACTTCAAAGCAGCTAACTATCGTAAACATCTCCTGCGACAAACGTAAGTTGTAGCGATACAAAGCCATAGCCTTGCGAGTGTCACCATTCGCAGCATCCTTATATCTCTGCATTCGTTTGGCAGACAAGATTCGCTCAAATTCTAAATATTCCATAAAAAATCGTCCATTTACTTGGTTGTAACAAGAAAAAACACTATCTTTGTAGCGTTGATTCCCGGTAGCCTCTGATTCGTCAAGCTATCGGGTCTTGTTTTTATATGATTCTTGCCTACAAAAATACATCTTTTTCTGTGATTACGATTATGCCACATTATATAATTACAGAAATTTAACTGTAAAAAGTTGCAAAAATCCCTTGCGGTTTCGTGTTATTGTTGTAATTTTGCAGTTAATAAGAGTTGTTAGGTAAGCAAACGTATGCAGATTGCAGAAATTAGAACCGTTGCTAAATCATTACCTCCATTGAGGTGAAACACTCATAAATCGCTCATTCTAAGCTATTCAGCAGATTTTAGCGTAATTTTATTAAAAAAATCGATGATTGAACCCATTTTTAAAGTGGTTCTTTAAAAAACTTTCATTTGTAAATCAATAACTGCTTACACCACGAAGAAGGGTACAATATTATCTTTCTCGCATCGGTTACTCTCAATAACGGCTGTTCGTCTATGCGAACAGCCGTTTTCATGGATGTTGTATTTGCGCTGTAAATTCTCCTCCATAAAATAAACTTATTTAATTATGCGCGTCCTACGAAACGGCTAAACGCCTTTTTATGTTTTTTATGTGCATCTAAAATGAAAGATTTTGGCATAACATCTCGCATTTGCGCCTAACTTTCAGTAACTTTGCACTTTAAATATCAAAATAAAACTGACAAGCTACTTTTTGATTTAGAAAATAAAGACGAAAATGAAGATAGAACAACAACTTAATGCTGCTGTGATTGATGCCATAAAGGCACTCTACGGACAAGACGTTACTGCTGAACAGGTAACGCTGCAAAAAACTAAAAAGGAATTTGAAGGTCACCTCACGCTTGTGGTGTTCCCCTTCTTGCGCATTTCACGTAAGAAGCCTGAGGATACTGCTCAGGAAATTGGTCAGTGGATTAAAGACAATACACAACTGATTGAAGGCTTTAATGTGGTGAAGGGCTTCCTAAACTTGGTAATTGCTCCGGCACAGTGGATTGCGTTGCTCAATGATATTGATGCGAACGAAGAATATGGCATTACACGTCCCAACGAAAACAGTCCGTTGGTGATGATTGAATACTCTTCGCCTAACACCAATAAGCCCCTCCACTTGGGTCACGTGCGTAACAACTTGTTGGGTTGGGCACTTGCAGGTGTGGTTGAAGCAAATGGCAACCGCGTAGTAAAAACTAACATTGTGAACGACCGTGGTATCCACATTTGCAAATCGATGTTGGCTTGGCTGAAATATGGCAATGGCGAAACTCCACAAAGCAGTGGCAAGAAGGGCGACCACCTTATTGGCGACTACTACGTGGCATTCGACAAGCACTATCGTGCTGAGGTAAAAGAATTGCAGGCTAAGTTCGAGGCTGAAGGCATGAGCGCCGACGACGCTAAGGCTAAGGCTGAAAAAGAGAGCCCGCTGATGCAAGAAGCTCATGAAATGCTCGTGAAGTGGGAAGCTGGCGACGAAGAAGTGCGTGCTTTGTGGCGCAAAATGAACGAGTGGGTTTATGCTGGCTTCGACGAAACCTACAAGGCATTGGGCGTGGGCTTCGACAAAATTTATTACGAAAGCGACACTTACCTCGTGGGTAAGGCTGCCGTAGAAGAGGGATTACAGAAGGGACTCTTCTTCCGAAAGGAGGATGGCTCGGTTTGGGCAGACCTCACTAAGGATGGTTTGGACGAAAAACTCTTGTTGCGTGCTGACGGAACAAGTGTGTATATGACACAAGATATTGGTACGGCTAAGTTGCGTTTCCAAGATTTCCCCATCGACAAGATGATTTATGTGGTGGGCAACGAGCAGAACTATCACTTCCAGGTACTCTCAATTTTGCTCGACCGCTTAGGCTTTGAGTGGGGTAAGAGTTTGGTTCACTTCTCGTATGGTATGGTTGAATTGCCCAATGGTAAGATGAAGAGCCGCGAGGGTACTGTGGTTGACGCTGACGACTTGGTAGCTGGCATGGTAGCTCAGGCACGTCAAACTATCGACGAGGCTAAAAAATCTACCGACATGACAGACGAGGAGAAGAACGAGGTGGCACGCATCGTGGGTATGGGTGCACTGAAGTATTTCTTGCTGAAGGTAGATGCTCGTAAGAACATGTTGTTCAACCCCGAAGAGAGCATTGACTTTAATGGTAACACTGGTCCGTTTATCCAATATACTTATGCTCGTATCCGCTCAATCTTGCGTAAGGCTGCCGATGCAGGTATTCAAGTGCCCGACACTTTGCCCGCTGACGTAGAAATTTCTACCAAGGAAGAGGAGATTATTCAGCACATTGCTGACTTTGCTGCTGTAGTGCGTCAGGCAGGTTCTGAATATCAGCCTGCAGCTGTAGCAAACTACTGCTATGAGTTAGTAAAGGAGTATAATCAGTTCTACCACGACTTTAGCATTATGCGCGAAGAAGATGCTAAGAAGCAGGCCTTCCGCCTTGTGCTCTCTAAGAACGTGGCTAAGGTGGTACGTTTGGGTATGGGTCTGCTCGGCATTGAGATGCCCGAGAGAATGTAAGAAATAAGTATAAAGTATTAAGTATTACATGCTATTGCAGTGTAGCATGTTATACTTAATTATTATCTTAACTTTCAGCTCTTATCTTTCAATAAGGATGTAATACTTTATACTTAAAGTATGTAATACTTAATACTTAATACTTAAACATTGTGTCCAATACAAAATATTACGTAGTGTGGCGTGGTCGTGAACCGGGCATATACAACACTTGGGAGGAGTGCCAACAACAGGTGGTAGGCTTTCCTGCTGCTACGTATAAATCGTTCAAGACAGAGGCTGAGGCTCAACAAGCCTTTACCGATGGGGCTGAATTGCATGTGGCACAACGCGCCATAAGTGTGCCGACAGGCACAGCACAGGCACCGAGCGACGAAGCGAAGGGGCAGCGCGTGGATGTGAATACTCAAAAATATAAAACATCACGTAAGGGCGAGGTGACTAATCCTCCTGATTGGCGCAATGACACGGTATTGCCTTTACCCCCTGAAGTAAAAGCGGATGCTATGGCTGTAGACGCTGCTTGCTCGGGCAATCCTGGACCTATGGAGTATCGTGGTGTTTATCTTGCTACAGGACAAGAAATTTTTCATTACGGACCTGTGCATGGCACAAATAACATTGGTGAGTTCTTAGCGATAGTACATGCTTTGGCATTGCTTAAACAAAAGGGACGCACAATGACGATATACTCTGACAGTCGCAATGCGTTGATGTGGATAAAAGCACGCAAATGTCGCACAAAATTGGCACGCACGCCACGCACTGAGCAACTCTTTCAACTTATTGAACGAGCAGAAAATTGGTTACGCACACACGACTACGCTGACATTCCATTACTTAAATGGGAAACAAAACGTTGGGGCGAGGTGCCTGCCGACTTTGGAAGAAAATAAGGAATGAGTAGATGGTATGTAATACATTGCGAAGATTGCTCATCATTCGTATGTATTACTTTTAATCTATTGCTTACCCCATAAAACTTAGCACTTAAATATGAAACATCTCTATATAGAAACATACGGCTGCCAAATGAATGTGGCAGACAGCGAGGTGGTTGCCTCGGTGATGAAGATGGCAGGATATGAACCCTGCGAAAATTTAGATGAGGCTGATGCGGTGTTTCTAAACACCTGCTCTGTGCGCGATAACGCGGAGCAAAAAATTATTCACCGCCTTGAAGCCCTTAATGCCATGCGTCGCAAAGGACGTAAACTCATTATCGGTGTGTTGGGCTGTATGGCTGAACGCGTGAAAGAGGGTCTGCTGAATGAGCATGGAGCCGACCTCGTGGCTGGACCAGATGCTTACCTCTCATTGCCCGACCTTATTGCACAAGCCGAGGTGGGACAGAAGGCTATGAACATTGAACTGAGCACTACTGAGACTTATCGTGACATTGTGCCCGAGCGTTATTGTGGTAGCCGCATTTCAGGCTTTATCAGCATTATGCGTGGTTGCAACAACTTTTGCCACTATTGCATTGTGCCTTATACACGTGGCCGTGAACGCTCGCGCGACATTGAGAGTATTCTTACTGAAGCACGCGACCTTGAAGCACGCAATTATAAAGAAATCACACTGTTGGGTCAGAACGTAAACTCATATTGCTGGACAAAAGAGGATGGCAGTGAAATTCGTTTTCCCGAGCTGTTGCGCACTGTAGCTCGCACAGTGCCTGGTTTGCGCATTCGCTTTAGCACAAGCCACCCTAAGGACATGAGCGACGAGACATTACACGTTATTGCTGAAGAGCCTAACGTATGTCGTCATATTCATTTGCCCGTGCAGAGTGGTTCAGACCGTATATTGAAGTTGATGAACCGCAAATATACACGTGAATGGTATATGGACCGCGTAGCAGCTATTCGCCGAATTATCCCCGATTGTGGACTCTCGACCGATATCTTTGCAGGTTATTGCTCAGAGACCGAAGAAGATCATCAACTTTCGCTCTCGTTGATGCGTGAGTGTGGTTACGACTCTTCGTTTATGTTTAAGTATAGCGAACGTCCTGGTACATACGCTTCGCGCCACTTGCCCGATGATGTGCCCGAGGATATTAAAATTCGTCGTTTGAACGAGTTGATTGCCTTGCAAAATGAGTTGAGCGCTGAGAGCAACCAGCGTTGCATTGGTCAAGAATATGAAATTTTGGTAGAAGGTGTTAGCAAACGCTCAAAAGACCAACTCTTTGGTCGCACTGAACAAAACAAGGTGGTTGTATTTGACCGTGGCACACACCGCCCCGGCGAATACGTACGTGTACGCATTACCGAATCATCGAGTGCAACACTGAAGGGCGAAGAAATTTTTTGATGATTTTTTAAAAACATCGTGCAAATGAATTTATTTGCAAGGTGTAACTAAATAAAATAGCCAGATATGTGTGTAGGAAGAGACCATCCTAACATATCTGGCTATTTATTTTATAACTAAAAATCGGCGTCATTTTCTACACGCAAGGCATCGAAAACCAAGTGAGGTTCGAATCCACGAGAGATGGCAGAGCGTGCTATCTTTTGATTGATGGCATACGGGGTGTCGCCTTTGGTTGTGCGACGCCGAGAGGCAATGAAATCTGAGAGAGAAGCACGGTAATCGTCGTCGGTTATGAGTTCGAGAGCATCGTCAATGTCGTTGCTACTAACACCTTTCATGCGTAAGGCATTGACTATTTTTATGCGTCCCCAATGGTCGAAACGGAACTTGTCTGACACAAAGGCACGAGCATAGCGTGTTTCGTCGATATAACGCTCAGACTCAAGGCGAGCGAGGAGCGATTCTATTTCGTCGGGGGTGGCACCCTTTGTACGTAGCTTTTGAGCTATTTCACTTCGGCAGTACTCTTTTTGAGAACATCGTCCTGTTGCCCAAAGATAAAAATCGGTCATTGCGTGAGTTATTTTTTGATGATGCTACGCACAACGAACCATGCGTGACGTGCCACAGTAGGCAACCAACCATAGTGGTGTGCCATAATATTGAAACGCTCGCGCAAAGAGGCTTTGTGGTTGCGTGTGGTCATACCCTCGTTAAGATAGTTTGCCACAACGGTATGCGCATTTGTTATGGGCAGTTGGTGTATGGCAGCATGGCGCATGATGCGAATGCACCAATCGAAGTCTGCCGAAAAGCGGTAGCGACGATCATAGTGATAAGCACGAGCTAAGTCGGTGCGTGCAAAAAATGCTTGATGACACACTAACATACCGTTTTTAAATGAGCGCCAAGTAAGATGTTCGGGAGGAGTAAGACGACGTCGACGCACAAACTTTCCGTTTTCGTCAACAAGATGCGTGTCGCCATACACCACAGCAGGGAGTGAGGGTGATTTTTTTATTGCCTCTGCTATAAGTTCGAGTGTATTGTCGGCATGGAAGGTATCGCCGGCATTAAGAAAGAGAATGTAACGCCCCGTAGCCATATCAATAGCTTTGTTCATCGCGTCGTAAAGACCTTCGTCGGGCTCGCTAATGCACACAATTTCATGACGCACAGCTGCACGGCTATTACGTTCTTGATAATGATGTACATGTTCGAGCGTATCGTCGTGTGAATTACCATCGACAATAAGGTGCTCAACATTTGCATAAGTCTGGCGTTCTACACTCTCTATCGTGCGTGTAATAAGTTTGCCAGCATTCCACGTAACGGTGGCTACGGTAATTTTGGGAAGTTTATCGGTGCTTTCCGCGGAAGGAGGCACACTGTTCTCTTGCGTTTGATTTTCTGGATACATTATTGTATATAAAATGTTTTTTTCTTTCAATGTTTGGGGTGAAGCACCAGGTGCTTTTAGCTAAACTGCCCCTTGTAAAGTTTGATATAGGAAGCAGCTACAGTGCTTTCGTCGTAAGCATTTACGGCTTTGGTACGTGCATTACGACATAGCGCCGTGTAACTTGGTGAATTGAGTGTAGCATAAATGCCTTTTGCAAGGTCGGCACAGTCGTCATACTTTGCCAAATAGCCATTTACTCCATGGTCTATCATCTGCGGTACGCCTCCCACGCTGAATGCCACACAAGGCACTCCACATGCCATGGACTCTACCACGGTATTCGGAAGATTATCCATCAAAGTAGGCATGGCAAAAAGGTTGCATGCTTGATAGATTTGGCGCATACGCTCCTCGTCTTCTACATATCCCATCGCATAAACGGGTACATCACCGAAAGCCTCTTGCAGCGTATTTGCGCCACGACCTGCAAGCACTATGCCAAGACGTTCGCTCCACTCGGGATATTGCTGTTGCAACAGTTTTACAGCCTCTATAAGGTGGTCGATTCCTTTATTATGGTCGGTTACCTTGAAGGCTGAAAACAGAATAAGTAGGCGGTCGGTAGGCAATTTGAGTGCAGTACGCACTTCAGTTTGCGTGGGCATGCCTTCTGTGCCTGCAGGAGCATAAAAATGTGTGTCGATGGGATTCGGGATAGTCGCTACGCGCTGGTTGCTGAGTAAAGGAGCTTGTGCTGCCTTGTCTGCCATCCAACGGCTACAACCCACAAAGGTAATTTGCCCTGTGGCATAAACCGCCTTTTTGCGACGATAGGTTGAAGCCGAGAGGTCGTTAGTCGCAGGGCGTAGCAACATGGGGCAACGTCCACAACCACTGGTAAACCATCGATCACAATCAGCAGAGTTATGGCAAACCCCAGTGAAGGGCCACATATCGTGCATGGTCCAAACAATGCGTTTGCCACTGTTGAGAATCTTTTTTAAATTACCAAGCGATAGCATAGCTTGGTTTGTCCAATGCAAGTGAATTACATCGGCTTCGCGAAAGGCTTTTAATTTGGTAATGTCGTTACCAAAACGTGCAGTGTCTACGGCAAAGAGCCCTTTTCGTTTAAAACCATTGGCTATGTAAATCTCCAATCGTTCAAGTAGGAACTTAGCCTTTCGCCACAGCGTGGGTTTAAGTTGCATCACCTCGTCCATACCTTCGGTTTGTGCCGAACGATCGCGACAAAGCATTGTAGCCTCAATGCCTGCTTGGCGTAGAGCCTTAAGCAGTCGCAAGGAAGCTATGGCGGCTCCGCCTGCATGGTCGGAGGTATTGACTAAAAGCACTTTCATGGATGATTATTTTTGAGGAATGGGAACTTGTGGAAGCACCGTTGTGAATAAACAATGCTCAAAGTTGAATTTGTGCAGAAGCTCCCGAATTTTCTTTAATGTAATTACCAGCAGCTTTGCCAGCCTTTTCGAGTTCCGCCTTGTCGTTAAGCAAAAGGTCCATTACAGCGTTAAACGACTTACTATCTGTTACCTCACGACATCCGCCATTAGCGAGCAATGCCTGTGCTTCGCGGAACTTCTTATTATTAGGACCAATTATAACGGGCACGCCGTATACAGCTGCTTCGGGCACATTGTGAATGCCTACGCCAAAACCACCACCTACATAAGCAATTGTGGCATAACGGTATATGCTTGACAACAAGCCGTAGCAGTCAATGATTAAGCAATCGGCTTCAGCCACACTCTTGGTAGTAGCTGCAGAATAGCGCACGTAGGGACGTTGCAATTTGCTTTCAATTTGCTTTATATGCTCCTCGCTCACCACGTGGGGGGCAAGTACCAAACGGAGGTTAGAGTGGGTGTTAAAGTAGCTAATAAGCAAGTCTTCGTCGGGTTGCCATGAACTACCTGCAACCACTACACGCCAACAACCTGCAAAACGCTCTACAAGTGGCAGGGGTTTGGCAGCATTACGAATGTCGATAACACGGTCGAAACGTGTGTCGCCCACAACGGTTACATGGTCCACGCCAATGGTGGCAAGTAGCGCACGCGATTCTTCGTTTTGCACGTAAAGATGCGTCATACGTTGTAACACACGGGCGTAGTTGCGTCCGTACCAACGGAAAAATATTTGGTTAGGACGGAAAATGCTCGACACCGAGTAAACAGGAATGTGCTTTTGATGAAGCACATCAATGTAGTTGCGCCAAAATTCGTACTTGATAAAGTATGCTGCCTCGGGATTTGCTAAACGAACGAATTTTCGTGCATTTAGCGGTGTGTCGAGTGGTAAATAGCACACCACGTCGGCTCCTTCATAATTTTTGCGCACTTCATAGCCCGAGGGCGAAAAGAAGGTAAGCAAAATCTTTTTTTCGGGGTGTTCACGGCGCAGACGTTCCATAAGGGGGCGTCCTTGTTCGAACTCTCCCAATGAAGCTGCGTGAAACCACACATACTTTTCGTTGCCAATCTGCTTGCGCAGAATGCGCCATGTGTCGCGATGACCGCGCATCATGGTGCGGATTTTCTTGCTGAAGATGGCGGCAATATTACAGCCGAGCATCAACAAATAAATTGCGAAAGAATACACTTTTTTGTCTGTAAAAAGTATGAAACAGGAGAGGAATTTTTCAAGAAGCTATTTCTTGAGAAACTTTTCTCAAGAAGTTATCTTCGAGAAGTAGGAATCTCGTATACATTTTGCGATACTATCATTCCTCTATCTTCCCTCTAACTTCTTAAAATAACTTCTTGAAAAACCCTTCTTAAGAATCTCTTCTTGAAAACTCCTATTTTTTTGGATTGTTATCCCAGAGCTTCGATAGCAGCCTTCATACGACGCAAGGTTTCGTCCTTGCCAAGGAAGGCAGCAAGCTCATACATATCAGGACCTTTACCTGTACCCACCAAGCATACGCGCCAGGGGTTCCAAGGCTTTTTGCCATTTTCGGTAGCCCAAGGGTCGACAGCAGCCTTTTGAGCCTCGATGCTAAAGTCGTTGAGCGAAGCAAGCAAATCATGCAATTCTTGCATATCGGCAGCAGCGCCTTCTTTCCAATTCTTACGAGTAAACTTATCGTCAGCGTCGTAGGTTGGAGCAATGAAGAAGAAGTCGCAAAGAGGCCAAAGCTCCTTAATGAAGTTAATCTTCTTCATCTTCATCATGCCCACTACAGCCTCAACACGTTCAATAGGAACCTCAATACCATTTTCCTTCAAAATTTTGTCGAAGGCAGGAGCCAATACCGCATTGTCGGTTTTGAGAATATATTCGCGGTTAAACCATTGACCCTTGATGTAGTCGAACTTTGCACCACTCTTTGAGCACTTAGCCAAGTCGAATTGTTCAATAAGTTCCTGCATAGAAAGAATTTCCTGGTCAGTTCCAGGGTTCCATCCTAACAAAGCAAGGAAGTTAATAACAGCCTCTGGCAAATAGCCACTTTCACGGTAACCCGAAGAAATGTCACCCGATTTAGGGTCGTGCCACTCTAAGGGGAATACGGGGAAACCTAAACGGTCGCCATCACGCTTTGAGAGTTTACCCTTACCATCGGGTTTAAGCAACAAAGGCAAGTGAGCAAACTGAGGCATCGTATCTTCCCAACCAAAGGCACGATAAAGCAACACATGGAGAGGAGCCGAAGGCAACCACTCTTCGCCACGAATAACATGGCTAATTTCCATCAAGTGGTCGTCTACAATATTTGCCAAGTGATAAGTAGGCAGATCGTCAGCACTCTTATAAAGTACCTTGTCGTCGAGAATATCACTCATAATGCGCACGTCACCACGAATAATATCGTTTACGTGAACTTCCTCACCGGGCTCAACCTTGAAGCGTACCACATACTGTTCGCCATTATCAATCAGACGTTGTGTTTCTTCATCGCCAAGCACCAAAGAGTTACGCATATCCATACGCGTATGTGCATCGTATTGGAAGTTTTGCACACTCTCACGCTTTGCAGTGAGTTCTTCGGGCGTATCGAATGCAATGTAAGCCTTGCCTGCATCGAGCAACTGCTTTACATATTTGCGATAAATGTCGCGACGTTCGCTCTGACGATAGGGACCATGTTCGCCACCAAAGCTTACACCCTCGTCAAATTCAATGCCAAGCCATTTAAAAGATTCAATAATATAGTCTTCAGCTCCAGGCACAAAACGGTTAGAATCGGTGTCTTCAATACGGAACACCATATCACCACCGTGTTGACGAGCAAAAAGATAGTTATAGAGCGCGGTACGAACACCGCCAATATGGAGAGGTCCTGTAGGACTTGGTGCAAAACGCACACGTACTTTTCTTTCAGACATGCTGTATTAAACTTCTTATTTAGAGTTGTTGTTTATTTTACCTTGCAAAATTACAGTTTTTATGCGAAATGACAAGTTCATAAGCCGGCAAATGCACCCACCATACGTTCATTTCCAAAAACATCGCGTTTTATTTCAGCATCTTTCAGTCCTACTTGCATAAAAGCCTCGGCTGTTTCATGTCCAAAGGCACGGTTTATTTCAGTGAGCAAAGCGCCATTCTTTGTCAATGTCTGTGCAGCCCCTTTTGCCAATGCGCGATAAAAACGAAGAGGGTCGTCATTGGGCACGAATAATGCCGTGTGAGGTTCGTGTTTCATTACGTTTTGTTCCATTTCCTCAGCCTCACGCATGCAAATATAGGGAGGGTTACTCACAATAAGGTCGATGCTTTCGGCAGGTAATGCCCAGGGTTGCAACATGTCGCGTTGCTCAAACTTAACCTCTGCCCCCAAGGTTTGTGCATTTTTACGGGCTATATTCAATGCACCCTCCGAAATATCCCATGCCACAACCTCAGCATTTGGCAAAGCCAACTTTAAACTCACGGCAATACAGCCCGACCCCGTGCCAGCATCCACAATGCGTAAACGCTTTTGCGGATTTGCTTTTTGCAAGCCTTGTGCCACCTCTATTGCCCAATCTACAAGTTCCTCGGTTTCGGGGCGTGGAATAAGCACATCGGGACTTACTGCAAATTGTCGACCTGCAAACCAAGCCTTGCCCAACACATACTGCACAGGCTCGCCTGCAATCAATCGTTTGCACATTATGTCATAGCGTTGGTGCTCATCTTCAGAAAATTGTCTAACTTTGTCGGCATAAATGTCGGTACGACTCACGCCGAACCCCTCGTCGAGCACCATAAAGGCAATGGCACGTGCCTCGCCTTCGGTGTAAAGAGCCTGCAGCTGCATGCGCAGTGCGGTAAACAGAGAGTTCATTATAGAGAGTTTTTATTGATATTCATAACTAAACCGCGGTAATCAATGAAAGGGTGGTTCTAAAAAATCTGATTTTAAATTTCTAAAAAACAACTGTTCGTTTTTCAAATATTTAGACGATTCATTCATAGAACTCCTTTATTTTTATTAAAGCCGCACGAACCATTCAAGAAAATGCAAACTGACGAATTATATATGCAGCGCTGCATTGAGTTGGCACGCTATGGCAGTATGCACGCACAGCCCAATCCGATGGTAGGTGCTGTAATTGTGTATAAAGATCGCATTATAGGCGAGGGATACCACGCCGTATGTGGTCAGGGACATGCTGAGGTAAATGCAATAGCTTCAGTGCGTCCAGCCGACCGTCCACTACTCAGTCAAAGCACCATTTACGTAAGTTTAGAGCCTTGTGCTCACTACGGCAAAACACCTCCTTGTGCCCGTTTAATTGTGAAAACAGGCATTCCACGTGTCGTGGTAGGCTGTGTCGACCCTTTTGCCAAGGTGCAAGGTCGCGGCATCGCCATATTGCGCGAGGCAGGCATTGAAGTAAAGGTTGGTGTGCTTGAGCAAGAATGTCTTGCTCTCAACCGTCGCTTTATTACAGCCCAAACCCTACACCGTCCTTACGTCACTCTAAAGTGGGCGCGTTCTGCCGATGGCTTTATAGATCGTTGGCGCGAAGCACCTTTAGTGGGTGTTGATGGCACACTCTCGCCCACTGAGCGTGCAGCCCGTTTGTCGTCATCTTGGTCACAAATGCGTGTGCATCAACTACGCGCCATGCACCAAGCTATTTTAGTAGGACATGGCACATTACGCATGGATCATCCACAACTCAATGTGCGACATTGGGTAGGTCCACAACCACTGCGTGTGGTGTTGGGTAGAGTAGCCGAAGGCGATTTGCCCAGAGGGTGGTTAGCTTATGCCGATATTCGCACTGCCCTTACCGAACTCTATCGCACTGAGGGTGTGCAGTCGCTCTTGGTTGAGGGTGGACAGCAAACTTTGCAAAGCTTCATTGACCAAGGTTTGTGGGACGAAGCATTTGTAGAAGTTTCGCCTTGCATCTTAGGCAGTGGCGTACCCGAACCGCGCATGCCTGTGGGCGTATGTCTCACCGAGGAGCACTATTTTGGCTCCACCATTTGGCACTACGACGCCGAATCGTTGCAAAGTTAAGAGTTAATTAGTGAATAAAAAAAAGATAGGGTTGAATAGTTAAAAACGAAGGGTGCGCGAGGCTTTATTTCCACATCGCATATTCCTTGTGTTACAACGCATTACCACAAAACAAAAAATGGGTGCATCATAAATTATTCATTTCTCCTTCTTTCTCCCCAATACAAACAAAATGCAAAAAATACTTCCTATCACGCGCAATTTATTAATTATCAACGTATTGTGCTACCTTTTGCAGGTAGTACTCGAGGCGCGTGGCATCGATATTACGCAGTGGCTTGGTTTGCACTTTGTGCTTGCCGACCAGTTTAATGTGTTTCAACTCTTTACCTACATGTTTCTGCATGGCAGTCTGACACACCTTTTCTTCAACATGTTCTCGCTTTGGATGTTTGGCTCACTCATTGAACGTCAACTTGGCACCAAACGATTCTTGTTTTATTATGCCGTGTGTGGCATAGGTGCTGCGCTGTGTCAAGAGTTGTGGCAAACAGCAGAGTATTATATTGAAGGACTTCAAAACTACGAATTAGTAAACACCGGAAGTGCGCTCATCCCTATGGCACAATTCCTTAATCATTGGACCACCATCGGAGCCTCGGGTGCTTGCTATGGCATCCTTTTAGCCTTTGGCATGTTCTTCCCCAATGAGCGTATCATGCTTCTTATCCCGCCCATCCCCATGAAGGCAAAATACTTTGTGGTGGGTTATGCAGTCATCGAAGTTCTTTCGGCTTATTTCTCGAACGACAATGTTGCCCACTTTGCTCACTTAGGGGGTATGCTCTTTGGTTTGTTACTCTTGTTATGGTGGCGCAAAAAAGCCAAAAGTGGTCCTCGTTTTAATGGTTGGGAAGAATGGGAACCCGCTCAAAAAGCGAAACCCAGTTTTTGGCAACGCACCAAGGCAAAAATGCAAAAGAAGCCTGCTGTGGGCAATGCCCATCACACTGCCACTCGCCAAAGCGATTACGAAGAAAACATGCGCTCACGCCAGAACGAAGCTCGCATGGACGAGATTCTCGACAAAGTGCGTCGCTCAGGTTATGATAGTTTAAGCAAGGACGAAAAGCAAGAACTTTTCCGCCTAAGTCGCAGATAAATGCAGTGAGAATAAAATTAGGCAGGATGCGTTCTGTGTAGTTTTTGTGTTGCAAAAAGCCTCATTTTCCATCTCAATTTTCTTAAAACAATGAAGCAAACACTCAGGTTTTTAAGCTGGCTTACAGTACTTTTGCTATGGGCGTGCGCAGCCACCGTCTACGTCAACCCATCGATCTACGGCAAATACATTGCCGTGGTAGGACTATGTTTTCCTTTTTTCGTAGCAGCAGTTATGGGCATGGGCGTATTGTGTCTGCTCATTAAGCCACGCTTGGTTTTCATCTCAATCTTTGGTTTGCTTTGCTGCTTTGGGAGTTTACGCGACTATTGCCCTATCAACCTTAGCTCGCCTCCACCCAAAAAGGCTATTAAAGTCATTAGCTATAACACCATGAGTTTTGGCTGTTGGAGAATGGACGACAATGGGCGTGACGTGGAACTTGTGCGCTACCTTTGCACCCAACAACCCGACATTGCCGCTTTGCAAGAAACAGCCTTCAGTTCCGAAGATATGCACACTTGCATACAACGCACGATGAAGCGCTATGGCTATCACTTTGAATGGATTTTTGTAGGAGGCAATCGCGTGGGCGTAATGAGCAAATGGCCCATCGCGCGTCAAGAGGTGATTTGCCACTCCACAGGCAATGGGGCTGCAGCTTTTTATGTCACTCCACGCCAAGACGACACCATTATTGTGGTTTGTGCGCATTTAGAGTCCATGCACCTATCAAACGCAGAGCGCGACAACTATCACGACATCGTGCGAAACCCTGAAACCGCAAACAAGGTTCACGGCAAACTGGGCTTAGTGCGTAAAATTGCCAATAGTGGGGCAGAACGTGCGCGACAGGTTGACACACTCTGCACATTTATCGACCGAAACGCAGATCGTAAACTCTTGGTCATGGGTGATTTCAACGATTCACCCATCTCATACGCTCACCACAGCGTGTGTAGTCGTCTCACCGACACTTATCGTGCCACAGCCAATGGCATAGGACGTTCGTTTAATCGCGACGCCATTTACGTGCGCATTGACAACATATTCTGTTCTCAGCACTTCAAACCCTATGCCATGAAGGTAGACCAAACCGTTCCCTTCTCTGACCATTACCCCATGATTGGCTATTTAAAAGAACAGACAAAATAAGTAGGGTGTCACACTACGCGATAGCGGTCTTTTTTTCAACTTTTTGGGGACAGTTTAAAGAATGATGATCCTTCGGGATGATATCGGAATGTCTTCGGAATTCCTTCGGGATAAAAATGGGCCACTTTTTGCTGAAAAAAGTAGCCCTATTGTTTACATATATTCCTTTGCCTCGCATTCCCCCCTAAGCACCGAAAGAGCGTTGAGGGCGAGGGCTTGCATTTCGTCTTCACCTGGAAAGATGTGAACAGGGGCAATGAATTGTACGCGACGCATAATGCCTTGCGTGATATAGTCGCAATATGCCACGCCCCCTGTAAGCAAAATGGCATCTACCTCGCCACAAAGCACAGCACTTTGGGCTGCAATCGCCTTTGCTATGTGATAAATCATGGCGTCGATGAGCAAACGGGCATGTTCGTCGCCCTGTTCTATCATCTGCATAATGCGCAAAATGTCGGTAGTGCCAAGGTGAGCCATCAATCCTGCCTGTCCTGTTACACGTTTTTTGAGTTGCTCTTCGGTATAACGTCCGCTATAACAAAGGTGAATAAGATCGGCAGCAGGCAAGGTGCCCGCACGCTCTGGCGAGAAGGGACCTTCGCCATCGAGTCCGTTATTTGTGTCTACGGCACGGCCTTTTTGATGGGCTGCTACGGTGATGCCTCCCCCTAAATGGGCAACAATAAGGTTGAGATTTTCATAACGACTGCCTATTTCCTTGGCATAGCGATGTGCAATAGCTCGCTGGTTCAGCGCATGCCAAATAGAAAGGCGTGGCATTAGGGGCGAACCACTGATGCGTGCTTCGGGCAACAACTCGTCTACGGTAACAGGGTCGGCAATAAAAGCCGGACAAGAACCTCCAGGTTGCATATTAGCCAATTCGTATGCAATGATACACCCTAAGTTGCAAGCATGCTTACGCATGGCAGAATAGGTTTCGTGACACATTTTTTCGTTCACCCTATACACCCCACTGGCAATAGGCTTAATGAGTCCGCCACGCCCTATAATGGCATCGAAGGCAAAAGGAATATGGTTATCCTTCAGCCAATCGAGCACCAATTGACGTCTGAAATCGCGTTGATCTTCAATACATTGAAATAGGCTAAGTTCCTCATCGCTATGACGAATAGTGCTTACGCAAAGTGGATTTTCGCCTACATACACTGCCACTTTGGTTGATGTAGAGCCAGGGTTTATTACAAGTATGCTATGTTCGTTGCTTGTTGCAGTGGTGGATGCAGAGTGTTGCATGATTTTGGGGTGAAAAGTCTATGATTGTGCTGTATTTATTAGGGGTGGTGCTATATAGAATTGATTTACAAAATAAAAAGCTATTAGCAACTCATTGTGGCAAGTGCCAAACTGTGGTATTTCGCATCGGCACAGTCGCCACGCGAGGGTAACACCACTGGTGCCAACGTGCCTTGCAGTGTGCCTGCTACTTGGGCTGAGGCAAAGAGAGGAAGTGCCTTATAAAAAAGATTCGCAGCCTCAATATCGGGCATTACCAATGCGTCGGCTTCGCCACCAAGCACAGAACGTATGCCTTTTATGCGCAAAGCCATTGCATCGCATGCTGTACGTAGGTCGAGTGGACCATCTACAATTAAACGTCCCCATTCGCCCGAAGCTGCACGTTGACAAATTTCGCCATAACCCATCGTATGTGGAAACTTCTCGCTCACTGTTTCGGCACAGTGTAGAAGTGCCACACGGGGTTGTTCTATGCCAAAGGCATGGAGCATACGTGCAAGATATGCCACTTGCTGTGTACGCTGTTCTTGTATGGGATAGGGAATAACTGCTGCATCCGTGAAAAACAACAGTTTGTGATAAGCAGGAATTTGTGCCATGGCAATGTGTGTCAACACTTGTCCACGTGGCAATATGCCCCACTCTTTGTTAAGCACAGCGCGTAGCAAGGTGTCGGTGTGCAAAAGTCCTTTCATAAGCACATCAGCCTCGCCATTACGCACCATCGTGACTGCACGTTCAGCAGCTTCAACGTCTGAGTCTGCTTCAACAAAATGCACCTTTTCGTCTGTGTATTGTGCCACCCAGGGCTGTTGTTTTACCTTTGCACAGTCGCCTACGAACCATGCTTCGGCAAATCCGTGGTCTACAGCACGCATCACAGCCTCAGCCGTACTGGCATCAGAGCCACACACCACGGCTAAGCGAAAGGTACGGTGTAATTGTTTAAGATGTTCAGTTAAATCGTTGAATGATAATATGGGTTGCATAGTGTTCCTCCTGTTTTTTGTAAAGCCCGCCTTGTTTGTGATAAGTAAATAAAATACATGGGGCAGCGCTTTCCGTCGGCAAATGTACAAATAACGTGCTAATTATTGCACACTTTTGTCGTTTTTATGCAATAATAGGCCTTATTTGTGGTGTTTTAGGGCGATGAGCACGAGTTTTTCAGAAGAATTTGCTACTTTTGCTCATGCAAACTCAATGGCACATGCCCTCGTAGTTCAATGGATAGAACACCGCTCTCCTAAAGCAGTGATCTGAGTTCGATTCTCAGCGGGGGTACTATTGGGCAAAGGCAGGGTGGTTCTAATTATTCTGAAAAGTTGATTTATGCCCTAACGTATGTGTGTGTGGAGGGGAGTGAACGAAAGTGCATAGCGAGCTATGTGACTGAGCAAACTGATGTCAAGACACATGCAAGAGGGTGCAAAGCGTCTAGCAGAATTTTAGAAATTTAAAATCATTTTTTTAGAACTACCCAGCGTTAGGTTAGGAGGTTAAAAAGGTTACTAAAGTTGCGAATAGGCAAGAAGTTACTTTTTAACCTCCTAAATCAATAACCCCTAACACGCCTAATTTTTCCAACCCCTTATTATCCCCCCAATATCCCTTTAACCCAATAATCCCTTATAAAGAAATGGCAGAGAATCTTACCCCTATGATGAAGCAGTTTTACGACCTCAAGGCAAAAAATCCTGATGCCGTGCTGCTGTTTCGCTGCGGTGACTTTTACGAAACCTACGATGCGGATGCTGTAACCGCCTCGCAGGTATTAGGCATTACCTTAACACGCCGCAACAACAAGGGACAGGCTGCTGCAACCGAGATGGCGGGCTTTCCGCACCACGCGCTCGACACCTATTTGCCCCGACTTATCCGTGCAGGTTATCGTGTGGCGATTTGCGACCAACTCGAAGACCCTAAACTTGCCAAAAAGTTAGTTAAACGTGGCATCACAGAGTTAGTTACTCCTGGTGTGGCTATGACCGACAATGTGCTCAACGCACGCGAAAACAACTTCTTAGCTGCCGTACACTTCGGTGCTTCGGCGGTGGGCATTGCCTTTCTCGACATTTCTACGGGTGAGTTTCTCGTGGCAGAAGGTACTGCCGAATATGTAGACAAACTGTTGGCAGGTTTTGCGCCAAAAGAGGTATTGGTGCAACACGGTTTGCGCGGACGTTATGAGGGACTTTATGGCAACAAGGGCTTTGTGTTCGAGCTCGACGATTGGGCATTTACCCCACAAACTGCCCACGAACGTCTTACCAAGCACTTTCAAGTAAAAAACCTCAAAGGCTTTGGCGTTGACCACCTTAAAGATGGCTTAGTGGCTGCAGGTGCCATTATGTGTTACTTGGAAATGACCAAGCACACCCAAACCTCGCATATCACGTCACTACGACGCATTGAGGAAGATCACTACGTGCGCCTCGATCGCTTCACCACACGCAACCTCGAACTCACACAACCTATGGCAGAAGGGGGCACCTCGTTGCTTAAAGTAATGGACCGCACCCTCACGCCTATGGGCGCACGCATGATGCATCGTTGGCTCATCTTCCCCCTGCGTGAAGTAAAAGCCATTGAAGACAGACAAGATGGTGTAGAACACTTTTTCCGTCATCCCGACTTCCGCGAGTTGTGCGAAATGGAACTGCCCAAAATTGGCGATATGGAGCGCATTGTGAGTCGTGTGGCTGTGGGACGCGTTAATCCACGCGAATTGCAACAACTGCGTGCAGCACTCGAAAGCACAGCTCTACTTAAATATGCTTGCGCACATGCTGAATGCCTTGCGATTAAACAAATTGCAGAACGACTGGATGCACTCACTCCCTTGCGCGACAGCATTAAGCATACCATTTGCCTTGATCCGCCCATACTCGTAAATAAAGGTGGCGTCATTGCCGATGGTGTGAACGAGGAACTAGACGATTTGCGCCACATTTCAACTTCGAGCAAAGACTATTTGCTAAAAATTCAGCAACGCGAAAGTGACGCTACGGGCATCCCCAGCCTTAAAATTGGCTTCAACAATGTGTTTGGCTACTACATCGAAGTGCGCAACACGTATAAAGACAAGGTGCCCGAAACGTGGATTAGAAAGCAAACTTTGGCACAAGCCGAGCGCTATATTACACAGGAACTGAAGGAGTATGAAGACAAAATTTTAGGGGCAGAAGATCGCATTGCCGAACTTGAAGTGCAACTCTATGCTGAGTTGGTGCGCGAGGTGGCACGCTATGTCACCCAGCTGCAAACCGATGCCGCAGCATTAAGCCAACTCGATTGTTTGCAGAGTTTGGCTTGTGTGGCACGCGAACGTCAATACGTGCGTCCTGTGGTTGACAATAGTTTGACGCTCGACATACGCGAAGGCAGACATCCTGTAATCGAAACCCTTATGCCTCCGGGCGAGGAATACGTGTCGAACTCGGTAGAATTAGACACCAAGAAACAGCAAATTATCATTGTCACAGGTCCTAACATGGCGGGTAAGAGTGCCTTGCTGCGTCAAACCGCATTGATTACCCTTTTGGCACAAATCGGGTCGTTTGTTCCTGCCGAATCTGCCCACATTGGCGTGGTCGACAAAATTTTTACCCGTGTTGGTGCAAGCGACAACATCTCGGTAGGCGAAAGTACGTTTATGGTTGAAATGAGCGAAGCCTCAAACATCATGAACAACCTTACGGAGCGCTCTTTGGTACTCTTTGATGAGTTGGGACGTGGCACATCTACCTACGACGGCATCTCCATTGCTTGGGCTATTGTGGAGTATATCCACGAAAATCCTAAAGCACACGCTCGCACACTCTTTGCTACGCACTATCATGAGTTGAACGAAATGGAAAAACTCTTCCCCCGCATCAAAAACTGGAATGTGTCGGTGCGCGAAGTGAATGGTCGTGTGGTATTTTTGCGAAAATTGCAACGCGGAGGGTCAGAACACTCGTTTGGTATTCATGTGGCTCGTTTGGCAGGTATGCCACAAAGCATTGTGAAACGTGCCGAAAGCATTCTTGCCGATCTTGAAAAGGCAGGTGCTCAAGCAGGAACAAGTGTGCCTCGTGCCGAAAGCAACACGCAACGCGAAGAGGGCATGCAGCTCAGTTTCTTCCAACTCGATGACCCCGTACTCAGTCAAATTCGTGACACATTGCTGAATCTTGATGTAAACAACCTTACGCCACTCGAGGCTCTTAACAAACTCAACGACATCAAACGCATTTTGAAAGGATAATTTTTCATCTTTCGCTGCACATGGTCTGTGCTGTACGTAAGATTTTCATGTCCTTCTGCCTCCGCTCTGAATTTGCTCTGAAATTGCTAATTCTCCGCAAGTTCTCTGCTAAATCTCTGCTTTATAGCGAAGAACAAGCAGAGAAATGCAACCCCATAGCGTAAGGTGTTCAAAATCCATAATATTTTTCGGCGTGGTTTTGCATCCAATAATTCAGCCCGTGCATATTGTTGCAGAATATGATGGTAAAATAGCCACAAAATCGTGCAGAAAAAATATTACGTATTTTGAATACCCTACCCCTTGGGAAAAGCAAGCCAATTTTTCGAAGAAACTTGCGCCATAAATATATAAACTTGGGGGAATCAAAATGACGCATGATAGGTATGAAATATTATTGAGTTTCAACTATTTATAGAACTCCAGAATACAAAAACTATTGAATCCTGAAGGATAAATACCTTATTTTACCCCCCCCATTTTCTTGTATATCGCCTTCAGAAATCTCTTTGTTTTTTTCCTTTACGCTGAATTTGATGCCTTTATCTAAACCAGCTCTATAACAAAGATTATCTTTTCCACCATGAGAGAGTTTGTGCACATTAAGCACCTCGTTTTCGATAAAAGCCTCACATGAGAAAGTATCGCCCACATCCAATTGTGAATTTTTGCTCTCCACCACAACGAACCTACGATTTCCTAAATAGCGAAACACACATTGGCGATTGGGCAACCATTTCACAATAATTTCATCGTCAGGGTCTAAATCTTCGGCATAGCACCCTGAGCCAAAGAATAGTTCACTTTGGTATTTACCTTTTTTGTTACGTCGTTCACATTGTCTGCAAAAAAGTTTGTAGCTTTTATAGCTAATAGCCTCAGCTATAAGGTCTAATGTATGCATGCTTGGATTGCATTGTTGGTCAGTGACAACGCCCCAAAGTCTTTTCAGCGTAGTAGGGCTTATCGTTTCATGTGTCTTATTAAAGATAATTTCGCTAAGAGCCACAAAATCACGATGTTGGTTCATCTTCAACCCTGTGGCAAACTTCACTTCTTTAAGTAATTCTTCTTGCATATTTTTCCAGTTAAAGGATAGTTTTTATCGCAGCCTTTAGAAAAGGCTTGTACTATTTTCGATGCAAAATTAAACAAATTAAATAGGAAATAAGAACCTTTCTTAAATAGGAAAAAAAGGACAAGGAAAAAGTTTAAAGAATGCTATATATTTGCATACGTTCATTGAATCAAAATTAAAAAACAATTAAATACTCATTGCTATGTCAAAAAACAAAATTGAAGATCAAGCAGTTTTTGGCTGTTATTCTCATCCACCCCGTGACGACTATTTGCTCTTGTAGCTGAAGTGAAAGGTGTTAAGGGCTACAAATCATGTATATCTCATAAATGGTGTGCCTCTCTCATCATTCGTCAGTAATGTCAATAGTTTCTCTCTTTTTCCTTAATTGAATAAGGGCGATCAAAGAAAAATAGTAAGAAACGAATCAAATAACATAAAAGATGGTTTAGCTAAGCTGTAAAATATTTTCACCCCGCTTGCTTTCCATCCTTAAATGTCCAATCAAACAACAAGAAAAAAATGAAAAAGAATATCTTATGCCTTTTTAAAGGCTTTTGTGTGGTGTGTGTGTTGTTTTGCATGCACCCTATGTCAGTTTTAGCCACATCGTCATCTTTAAAGTATCCTTCTTACGCTAATAGCAAAACAGATGAGAATATTACTTTTGACGATATTTATGCAATCCTTTTAGAAGTAGAGAACAAGCCTGAGTATAAGGGACTAAAAATGCCTGGAGAATCTGTAGATATAACTGTAAAGTTATTCTTGACAGATGCGATAAAAGAATATTTGAAAGTTTTAGATTATTATAGAGAGTCGAAAGATGAACAACTTGCTCAGCATTATCGTCAGGGTTTCTTTTTTGAAACAAAGTTTAAAGCACGTATTTCAATTGAGAATTTCTATCAAAACGTATTGAAAATAAAAAAAGATTCAAATTTTTTAAAATTAGTACACATAAAATATAATTATAACAATAATTATAATAGGTTCTCTATTCATAAAGATTCAGTATATATATTGTCGTCTCAAATTGAAAGTTTTAGCGGTTATAATAATGCTTATATTGGTAAGCCAATTTGGTTCAACTATAGCCAATTAGAACAAATGGATTTTTTAGTAAATTTGTATGAATACATAAATTGGTATAAAGGTGTTAGTGAATTGCTGAAAGATGCTGATAATCTTTTGAATAGATATAAATTGAATTCAGAGAACCTTGTGAAGAATGATGTGGTAAATGATGGTCGTTCTTATGAGGTTTTCTTTAAAGATATGCATGATAAAAAACACATTATGCAACTTCCTGAAGGAGATTATATGAACTTGATAGCATTGGCTATATATAGACGTCAAAATTTAAATGATCAAGAAAAGAAACAATGGCTTCAGACAATATTAGAAAAAGAACAAAATCATTTAGATTTTCTTCATCAAGAATGCAAAGCAAAGTATATAAAATCTTTCAAGAAGAAATTTAAGAACGATTTAGTATTTCTGAAAGAAACCCCTTTCTATAAACTTAAACCCAATGAAACTAATAGTAGTATACTTGATGTACCTAATGGAAAATTGTATTTAAAATGTAAATATTCATTACAGACTATAGACGCATATAAAACATTCCGTCATATATTAGATATTAAAAAAGCACAAGACGCATATCACAACGCAATTAGAAAGTCCTTATTGAAAAATGTATATATTGATGTCATAGGACGTGCCCACCCTTTGGATATTTCGGAAGGAATATACGATTCACGCCTAAGTAAAATTTACAAAAAGAGAACAGGAAAAGAACTTGCCTTAAGTTATGATTCTGCAAGGAATTTCTTAATTAGTGACCCAACAATACTTGATGGATTAAAAGCAGTAAAGAAAGGTGCAATAACCAAAGAAGAAATTCTTAAAGAAATAAGATTCTGTGATAAAGTATATAATGACTCGTTAAATTTTTATCAGAGTGTATATAATCGCTATATGGATAATATTGAAAAAGAATTTAAAGATATATCACTGGATGAATTAAAATATTATCTTAATCGCTGTGGTTTATTGAGCTCGGAGCTTAGCTCGGCGCTTGATCCTACGTATAGAACAGACCCTAGATACTTTTATGATATTTATAGTGAAGGTGTTATCGGGACAGGTATCAAGATTAGGGAAGTGATAAAGGACGCAATCGCAAGTGCCGCGTATGCCGATACCGATGTTAAATATGAACATTCAGATGATGATTTGTATTATTATTTTAATGACTCAATCTGCTATAGCATCACACCAAGTGGTTTTATAAAAAGAACTATAAAAAAACTATGTGATGGACGTTGGTCGTTATTTGAAAATAATGTTAATTCAGGATGGACTAGTGAAAATAATCCAAAAGCAAACACAATCATAGTTTTTAACAAAAAGACTCCGTTCGAGATCCTGCCATATGTACCTAATGGATGTGAAGATTGGGAAAATTTTAAAAAACTAGGAATGGCGGGATTGGATGATCTAATTTCGTATGGGTTTGTTGATATGAAAGGCGTATTTTGGCTGAAAAATTCAATGAAAAAAAGAGACTATACTGAGAATTCTCGTGAAACGTTAGGACGTATAGAAAGGGCAAATAGCACGCTACAAGGTGACGATGATGTTTGGACTATTAACGCGAGTTATGATTCGTGGTTCTATGAGAATCCAACAATTGTAAGAAAGAATGGTTTCCCTACTAACAATATAGAAGATTATGTGCTTGCTGAAGGTACTAATTATGTGACTGGTACGTCTTATAGAGAATGTATGGAAATAGGAGATTATAATAAATTGGCAGAAAAAGTAGAAAATGCCATGCTTTCGCAACTACTAAAACGCAACAACCCTGTTTATTATGATATTGAAAGAAATTATGGCCATGCTGTTGCAGAAGAATGTAAGCGCCATAACTATCAATTTTATAAAGGAATGCCTAAGGATTTAGTTCTGAATAATCTTGCGGATCCTAAGTTTATTCGTAGTGATAGTAGAGGCAATTCTGTATATGAGTATTATGGTACATATTATTATTTCCGTAATGGGAAATTAGACCATTGGACTACATATTAGTCATATAGTATTAAATAACATCATCCACCTCGCATCAAAAGGTGCGAGGTGGATTAAATATACAATTATCATGAATGTTCATCAAACAATTAATCTGATTATCAAGGAAAAGGATACGGACGAATATATGCAAAGTGAAATGGAAAAACAACTACACGAACAGTATTCAATCAATAACAATGCAAATACGGGCAGTATTGTAACTTTGTTTGTTGCAATGCTCGCTTCTGTAGGTGCGTATGGGTATGTTTATCTTCATACAAAAAATGCATTTTCTGATGAATCTGGTATATTCGCCTGTGAAAAAGGTGTGTTCTATATGGATGCTTTGATTCTAACGGCAGTAGCAGTCATTATCATATTTTTGATTATGGCATATCTTTGTGTATCTTCAGGATGCAGACAAAGAATGGAACAATTTGTGACCTATGCTATTAGAAAAGAGTACTATAAAAATAGTGACAGATACAAAAGGATATTTCCCGAAAACTACACTCCTTTTGGAAAAAGGGGGTGGAATATGGTTCAATCGCCGTATAAAGAATTTATCTATTGCATAAGAGTGGTGGTGATTGCTATTATTGTGAGCCTCATGTTGAAAATTTTTTCCCTATGTGGTGATGTAAAGGTTATTATGTTGATGCTATTAGTGGCTTTGACCGCAATCGTGGCGTTGGTGCTCCTTTTTAATGATAAGCAGTTTTCATTTTTAAACAGATGGCAAAAGAAGATAATTAAAAGAGAAGTGTATTACGAAAAGCAAGAAAAGGAGTAGTCGTCTACGCTATTTTCGTATTTTATGGTAGTAACGTGAGTTCGGGATAAAATTTCCATAAACAATAAACCATATGCGTTTTCAATCTTCAAAGGGTGACCATAAAATGATCACCGATAAGAAATGTCCAAAAAGTTATTTTATTGCCCAATTACAAGCAGCCCGTCAGAATGGGGAATCTCATAGTCAAAGTTGACATGAACAATACGCTCCCATTGCAACCAATCCACTTTTGTGTGATTTATCTCGCTAAAAAGTTTGTATTATCAATGATTATTCGTATCTTTTGCAGTAACAGAATTCGCCACGCTTCCCATTTGAACAGCGAACCAGGGCGGGACTTTTGCTTTTATATAAAATACAGATAAGCCTGTCGGCAGTGAACATTCTTCACTATCCGACAGGCTTTTTTCTTTATGTTCCGCTGAAGCGATACGAACGAATTTTTTCCCAATAAAGAAAAATGAAAGAAAATCTTGCATTCCTCAGCATTTTTACCCAACTTTGCACTCGCAACGGATTAGGGAAACGGGTGAGAATCCCGTGCAGTCCCGCTGCTGTATGTTTTTTATATTGGAGAAGATTTTAAAAGGAATCCTCATTCCACCCCCGTACTCCATATTGGTCACTGTTTCGGCACAACAGCCGAAGTGGGAAGGCGGAGCTACGGAAGAACAAGCCAGAATACCTGCCGTTGCCACTTGTACTGTGCACAAGAACCGTGTATTTTTGCCCTAAAAGGCGCAAATTTGTGCAAGTGCGTGCCCAACGCTCCCGAGGAGGAACGAAGCACACAACACACAATCCCTAAATATTCTCTCTACACAACGGTAATGATAGCATTACTCCTTTCGTTGTGCACCACAGCGAACGCCATTCCCGATTCGTTGGGCACCGCCGAAGTCATCGCTCAAAAGCGCGTGACTGGCATTGCTACATCCGTACCAGTGCAACACCTCGACTCTGCCGCTGTTTTTAAGCGCGGCATTACCGACATGGCAGATGCCTTACGTCGATTTTCGGGGGTAAACTTGCGCGACTATGGTGGAGCGGGTGGACTGAAAACTGTGAGTGTACGTGGTCTAGGGGCTGCCCATACGGCTGTAGCATACGATGGCTTATGTGTGAACGACACACGACAAGGACAAACCGATATGGGGCAATTCTCGCTCGATTTGATGCGTACCATTGAGTTGCAAACACTCGACCAATCACAATTGCTTTGTCCTGTACGACAGTTGGCACAGGCTGTGGTAAGTCTTAACGCTGCACCACAGACTTTGCCTACCAATTACGGGATACATGGTGCATTGGCATTGCAACAAGCATCGTGGGGCACATGGAATCCGCAAGTAGATGTGGGGGGACGCATAGGGCGCAATGCTTATGTAAATGCTGCGGGGCGCTATTTTTTTGCCCATAACAACTATCCCTTTACCATAGAAAATGGCAGTGCTACCACCCACACGCATCGCAACAATAGCCGTATGCAAAGCACGACCACCGAACTAAATTGGTTGCAGCGTTTAGGAGGAGGTATGCTCTCGTCGAAAGCTTACTTCTATCACAACTATCGCCACTTGCCAGGTATGGTGCATTATTACGTGAACCAAAACAATGAGCGACTGCTTGAGCAAACGGCATTTGCACAGTCGCGATGGCAACGACAGGGACCACGGTGGCAAACATTTGTTGCAGCCAAATATAATTGGCAAGTAAGCAAATATCACGATGTTGACGGACAATATCCTAACGGCATTTTGAAACAGCATTATTGGCAACGCGAAGCTTATGCTACGGCAGGTTTTCGATATAGCATTACAGACTTTTTGCAAGTTGCCTATGCCACAGACTATGCCCATGCCTCGCAAAATAGCAACTTAAAAACTGATTATCGAGTGAGCCGTGACACATGGTTGCAGTCGTTGTCCGTGGGGTTACAAGTTAATCGATTTCAACTTACTGCGCGTGCTGCATGGCATAGGTATTGGAATCAATCGGTTTCGGGCACCTCTGCCCGCAATGCACAACGAGTTACACCCTCTGTAAGCGCATTGTGGCAAGCCATTAGGGGCGAGCATGCACAATGGTACTTGCGTTGTGGTTATAAAGAGTCGTTTCGTATGCCTACGTTTACTGAGAGTTACTACTATCACTTGGGTTCTACGCAGTTAAATCCTGAGCTTACACGTCAACTCTCGGTGGGTCAAACTTTACAAGCATCTCCCTCACAACATTGGCGCACTTTGGCTTTTACGGCAGATGCCTATGCTGCACGCGTGAAAGACCGTATTGTGTCTATCCCCTACAATCTCTTTGTGTGGAAAACTGTGAACTTAGGTGATGTGCGTACCTTAGGAGTCGACCTTACATTGCACAGCCTATGGCAGTTGACTACACGCCACACGTTAGAGTTTAACACGAATTATTCGTTGCAGCATTGCACAGACCATACCAAGCCCGCCTTGAGCAGTTGGCACAAACAGTTGGCGTATACGCCACTGCATAGCGGTGCTGCATCGTTGGCATGGATTACCCCTTGGGCTTCACTCTCGGTGCATGGCACTTGGAGTTCGATGCGTTGGTGTACAAATAACCATCTGCCCACTACATCGCTACCAGCCTACACGGAATGGGGCGCTGCAGTATTTCGTAGTTTCACACTGTGCCACGGACGCACACTTACCTTACGTGCCGATGTGCTCAATCTTTTTGACCATCGTTACGAAGTGATACGCCGATACCCAATGCCGGGACGCGCCTATAAACTGAGCATTAAGTTTGCGTGGTAAAAATGTTTCTTGCAATACAAATCACTAAATACAACAAACAATGAAAATTTTCAAAAACATTAAATTAGTAGCCGCAGCGTTACTAATTTGTGCAGGTTTCACAGCCTGTTCTGAGGACGAACCTGTAATCCCTACCACTCCTACCACTCCCCTTCGTGGCGAACAAGGCTTTTATGTAATTAACCAAGGCAATATGGGTGTGCTTGATGGTACACTCGATTTTTTCTCAACAGATAGCACACGCAGTGAAGGCATCTTCAAAGCTGTTAACAACAAGAGTTTGGGTGACACACCACAATGTGCCGTGCTCTATGGTTCAAAACTCTACCTCCCAGTGTTTACCGAAAACAAAGTATGGGTGTTGGATGCCAACACAGCTCGTGTACTTGCTGAAGTGAACACCAACCAACCCGAGGCTGTATGTGGTGCCAATGGCTATGTGTTTGTTTCGAACAACGATGGCTATGTTACCCGTGTAGACACAACCTCGTTCACGGCCTCAGCACCTTTGGCTGTTGGTCCGAACCCAGCAAACATGACTACCTATAATAATAAGGTGTATGTGTCTATCAGCGATGGTTACAACTCTGGCAACGGCTACGCAAATGGCTTTAAGGTAGCAGAAATTGATGCTGCGCAATTCAACGTAACACGCAATATCACTGTGGGTATGAACCCTGGTGACATCACAAGCGACAACGAGGGCAACATTTACGTGGTATGTCGTGGTGACTATGGTGCTACACCCTCAAAGGTGTGGAAGTTCAACGTGAGCAATGGTGAAGCTGCTGCCATGTGTGAGGGTTCACTCATAGCTGTAAACAATCAACAGCGCACCTCACGCACAACCGGAAAGCAAGACGTGCTCTATGTGCTCAACGTACAGACCGACTATAGCAACTGGCCCAATATTAGCAATGTCATTACAAGTGCTGTTTACAACACTGCCACAGGCGAGAAGGTAGCCGACAACTTTTTGTCAGCCGAGAACCTTCCTGCTAACCCTATTGCGATAGATGTTTGTCCCACTGATGGCAACCTCTACATCTGTTCTGATGCTACCACAGGCGCTGATGCTTTCACCACACCTGGTTACATCAAGGTATACAATGCAAGCGGTGCATACATTAAAACCCTCACCACAGGTGTTCACCCCTTTGGTGTAGTATTTAAGTAATATCTTTAAGAAAAGTATTTAAGAATACTTTTTCTATGTGCTTATGCGCACCTCGTAGCCTTCAAGGAGGTTGAGGTGCGCATTTTCATGTTTTTAGGTGAGAATCTTGTATTAAACATTATTGCTATCTAGTAAAACTTTTTCAAACAAAATAAATTAGAACACTTCTCACAAGGTATCAGCCCTTTTGGTAGGGTGTTCAAAATCCATGAATTTTTTCTGCACGGTTTTGAGGATATCCTAATATTGTAATTTATTGATATTCAGCAAGAATCGTAATATACAAAATTCTAATTACTTGTCGTTATAATGGGTTACCCCGTTAGGGGTGAGATAAGGTAGCCAGGTATGTGA